>Ga0222712_10000061_pt1 | contig 141760 bp, 126 predicted proteins | sample C33_657DmetaG_FD_165043 | JGI IMG/M metagenome (GOLD analysis project Ga0222712, IMG submission 165043) | Estuarine water microbial communities from San Francisco Bay, California, United States - C33_657D | ecosystem: Environmental > Aquatic > Marine > Unclassified | place: USA: California... | reverse complement strand
AATTTTCCTGAAAGAGAAATATTCGTAAAGTTAAAGACTGAATTTTTCTTTTGCGATATTTCCTTGGTACTGACATAATGAAGTCCATGCGAGGTTTCATTCTGAATACTGGTCATATCCAAGGTTGTATCTTCAGAAAGAATGATTTCAGTTACGGCGTTTATGAAATAATCACCCTCGGTCAATCCTTGATGGTCTTTTATTATTTCAGCTCTAGCTCCCTTGTCTAAAATTATCAAATTCCTAGGGTTAATTATACAATCGGAGTTGTCTTTAGAAATAAAGTACCAGATAATTGGATACTGACATTGCACATTCTTCTTGACATGGATTAGGATGCCATCACCAAACATAGAAGTATTGAGTGCAGTGAAATGATCTTGACTATTCTGTGCTAACGAATTGAAATGTCTGGCAAAACAAGGGTCACCTCCTGTGATAGCCTCAGATACAGACATAATAGAAACATCATCTGGATTCTCGTGAATTTCGGATAAGTGTTTTTGGAAACTACCATTTACCACGACTAGTTTATTGGCTTTGATATGGTCGTAGTATCTAAAGTCACTTTTCTTAATATCTAAGTGAACTTGAGGAAAAAATAAAGGATTGAGGGAGGCTCTCGTAAAAGCAGCTACGTTGGTATATTTCCACGCCTCATGTCTTCTTGTAGGGAATCCTAATCTATAGAAATCATCAAATGCATCAAGCTTAGCATTGTGAATATAGGAGTTTTGAAACTGTTCGAGATTTTTCTCTTGCTCCTTAAATATATCTTTATAACTATATGTGCTGGTATTCATGGGTTTCAAATCTACACAAAAAAACTCTGCTAGTATAGTTAGCAGAGTTTTTTATATCTTTTTAAACTAAATTGAATCTCAATTAAGCTTTTGGAAGAACACTTATAAATGTTCTTTCATCTGCTTTCCTTTTGAAATCTACTACGCCTTCTACCATAGCAAATATGGTATGGTCTTTGCCTATTCCTACACCGTTACCTGGGTGAAATTGTGTGCCTCTCTGACGAACTATAATATTACCAGGAATAGCTTCTTGTCCTCCGAATAATTTTATGCCTAATCTTTTGCTATGTGATTCTCTTCCGTTTTTCGAACTACCGACACCTTTCTTATGAGCCATTTCTTACTATTTTATATGTTGAAAATATTAAATACTATCTATTTGAATCTGGGTGAAAGCCTGTCTGTGACCATTTTTCACCTTATATCCTTTTCTTCTTTTCTTTTTGAATACAATTACCTTATCTGCTCTTTTATGCTTTAAGATTGTAGCAGATACAGAAGTACCGGTGGTAGGCGCTCCTACATTTACGTTCCCACCATTATCCGTTAGTAAGACACGGTCAAAGGTCACTTTGTCTCCTTCTTTACCATTTAATAAATCTACATAAAGAAATCTTCCTTTCTCTGCTTTGTATTGCTTCCCAGCTATTTCTACGATTGCGTACATATCTCTCCTTCGTTTTTTTTGAGTGTGCAAAGATAGTCATTTGTTTTTTAATTTCAAGTCTATTTTTAGTTTTTCCTTATTTTATGACTACTTCTTAGCACATTTTTTATATTTTCTCAATTTATATGATTTCTTTTAACTACTCAAATATAAGATAATCAATAATTTAATTAATTATTGATTTAGGACTTTTTTGGAGACTTCTAAGTCTTTTTAAAGACCTCACCTTGTCCTTTTTCTATTTGATTTAATTCCAATAGTCTATCTAAGACTTTTCGAACTGCCATTTCTGGATATTTCCTGTTTAATAAGAGCAGTTTATGAATTGGGGTATAAATTTTTGATTCTAAGTTTATTAATATGGTATCTCTTATATCTAGATAGTCCTGTGGTATTATTTTATTGGTTCTAGAAAGGCAGCAGTCGCATATACCACAAGGAGCACTATTTTTCTCGCCTAGATAGTCTAGAAGCTGAATACTTCGGCAGATACTTCTCTCTTCCAAATAGTTCAGGCAGGCTTTTAGTTGATCCTGGAGACTCGTTTTCCTATTTGTATATTGTGTTTGGTCTACTGGAAAATCTTTTGTAGCTAACTTATTAATTAAAAATTCGATTGTAGGTTTATTGGTAGAAGCTTCGTAGTCCACTATGCCTATTTTAGCTAATTTTTGAAGACTCGTTTTTAATTCAAGAATATGGTAGTGGTAGGTTTTAGCCAATTTAAATAGATTTACTCGTCTTTTAAAATGAATTCCTTCATATGTTCTAATCATTTGGCTAATAAGCTGCCCATAATCTGGATAAGTTTCTGCTAGGTCTTTTAGTTGCCTATCGTTAGCCAGGAGCTGAAGCTCATCTGGCTTGTAAAATGCATCCTGAATATAAATGAGTGCATTATCTTGCAGAATTTGCAAACTTTTATGAGTAGCATGGTAGTCTAGTTTGAATTTGCTTAAAAATTCTTCTACAGACCAGTCATATCTTCTTCCTTGTCCCATTTCATAGGGGATATCAAAGTGATTAAAGAGGGTCAAAAGGCAATTTCGCACCTCGTTTATACTTGGATAATTATTTAAAATGTCAGCTTTCTCTTTTAGGTCTGCATCGGAAATGAGCGCAATAGCATGACATTTCTGCCCTGCTCGCCCTGCTCTCCCACACTCTTGGAAATAGGCCTCTATACTGTTAGGAAAATGGTAGTGAATGACATAGTTTACATTCGGATTGTCAATCCCCATTCCAAAAGCATTGGTTGCTACCATAACAGAATTTGGATATTTAAGCCATTGATCCTGCTTTTCATTTCTTTGTTCTGGAGAAAGGCCGGCATGATAATAGTCTGCGTTGATATTAAAATGGTCTTTGAGTTGTTTTACAAGTTCTTCAGCGGCGCTCCTTCGGTTTACATAGACTAGTCCTGAGCCTGAGAGTTTTTTTATCCAGCGAACGAGGTCTTCTACTTTGCGCTCTGATTTTAATACCTGATAACTCAGATTAGATTTAAAATAACTACTAGTAAATACTTTTCCATTTTTAAAATCCAATTTATCCTGAATATCCTCAATAACTTGAGGTGTCGCTGTGGCAGTCAAGGCTAGCTTGGGCGCATTAGGCAAATAAGCATAGATATTTGGAATTTTCAAATATGCAGGTCTGAAATCATAGCCCCATTGAGAAATACAGTGCGCCTCGTCTATGACTAGAAGCCCTACCTTGATTTCCCTAAGTCTCGTTTGAAAGTCTTTAGTGATCAATCTCTCAGGGGATATATAGAGAAATTTTAATTTCCCTTCCATGAGGTAGTCTATTATTTTCTGCTGTTTTTCCTTTGACTGGGCGGAGTAGTAAGCCGCAGCAGGTATTTTACGCTGATTTAGTTGCACTACTTGGTCTTTCATTAAGGCTATAAGTGGACTAATTACCAGGCAGATACCTTCTCTCATCATAGCAGGGACTTGGAAACAGATTGATTTTCCGCCCCCTGTTGTCAGAAGGCCCAAGGTGTCATAATTCGCTAATATAGAATCTATTATTGGAATCTGAGCAGGTCTAAATTGATCGTAGTTCCAGTATTTTTTGAGAATAGAAAGCGCACTATACATGTCGAGGTAAAGATAAAAAAAATCCCCGCATTAGCGGGGATTTGAAAAAGGTTCATGTTTATCGTTCGAGCAGAAGACTAGCTAGCACCCGTCAGATTCACAGCAGTATTTAATCTTTAAAGAATTATTATACTCTTTTTCCCATTATAATTCATTTCTGCCTGATTATCACAGCTAGTGACACCACCGTAGCCATAATCAAGACTAACACTGCGAGTAGCTCTGGTATAAGTAATCGTTCCATCTAATATGTATTTACACAAGCTAGGAGCAGAAAAACTCATTTTTATGAAAAGAGGCTTTCCTATAACTAAGCTGTAGGTATCGCCATTGGATGTAATTCCATTGGCATATCCAGTTATAGTATACTCATCGTCATACCAGTTAAGAGGAGTCGCAGAACCTGCAGTCATAATTCTAATTCTGGTGCTAGACCACGTTACTTTTTTGCCATCCGTTTTGGTGATGGTAAGGTCAGATTGAATGGCCCATTTTGGCATTCCACTTGTATCGCCTTTATAGGTGATAGATCGCGTGCCTTCTATTTTCTTACCATTGACAGAATAGTTGTCAAAGGTCTGCGAAATAGACGAATTGACTATTTTGTAGCCTCCATTAAATTTAATGACAATTTTCCCTTTACGAATTTTACCATTTTTTCCAGCGATACCATTTTTACCGAAGTCGATGGTAATCGTACTATCCATTTGAGATCGAATGATTTTCACGGTGTCTCCCATGACTCCTGATCCACCACTGCCACCTCTTGATCTTAATTCACCATAATTATAAGCTTCATCAGACATGACACTGATATCATCTGCTTCGTCCTCCGCAGCATGGTTATCTTCGGCCATGATTTTATCTTTTTGAATTTCTTCGATGAGCTCAGCTGCTTTTTTACATGAGCCAAGAAGCAAAATGGCCACTATGGGCAATAATAATTTTTTCATAAGCTAAAATTTAATTTATTCTTTGATGTAAAAGTACTAAAAAAGGTTTAAATTAAAAACTAGTTTTTTCTAGGGTAGACTTCAAGTGATTGATGACATCTATTTCCATAGCCTCAAAACCTCTTTTTTCTGCTAGATAAATGGATAATAAATCGCCAAAAAACATGTGATAAAACGACTGCTCTATAAAGTTTCGGCCTTTAGACTGAATATGGTGAATATTTGGAGTATACTTCCTTATAGTCTCTTCATTGATTTCTCTTCGCTGAACGTTACGTTTAAAATCTAGATTGTTATCGATAAATATAACGGCTAGATTAGGGTTTTCCTCTCTCCAACCTACCATTTCATTATGATTCATTTCTGGAATCACATGATGCCAGCAAAGTATTTTGGCATTTTCATTGATTTGCTGTCTATATCGAACGACCACTCCTTCAAATCTTTCATCACCATAGATGATAGGCATTTTGTCGAAAATTTTATCACACAGTTTGGAGGATAGTTTTTGTATGGAGGCTTCTTCTTTTTTGAGGAAGTCTGGAATCCTTATTAATTGTTTAAATAATTTCCCTGGTATAAATTTATTAAATGTCAATACCTGCATCAACTGCACAATAGAATAGCCAATACAAGTTCTAGGGGGCATTCCACCTGGCACTTGAATATAGTCTATGTTATGGGCCTTGCAAAATTCTATCATTTTTCCTCCACTCGATATGCATACTATTTTAGCTCCTGACTTATATGCCTGATCCAAAACATGCATAGTCTCTTCTGTATTGCCACTATAGGAGCTACAGATGACTAGGGTGTTTTTCTTGACGAAGTTTGGTAAAAAGTAACCTTTATTGATGGTAATGGGTAACTTGCAACTATCGTATATCCAATTTGATACAATACTTGCACCAATGCCAGAGCCACCTAATCCAGAAATAACTATATTTTTTATTCCTTTCGCTGCAGTCAGCATAGACTTATCAGCTATTTCAATCGATTCGCGGACTTGATTTGGAAAATTTTCGGTTAATTCTCTCATTTTTTCATTCATGACTTCTTATTTTTGCTTTGATTAAAATAAAGGAAAACAAAAATAAGATAAATCTATAAATAGATGGCAGAACATAATGATGTCGGTAAATTAGGAGAGAATATAGCTGCCGAGTATCTCCTAGGTTTGGGCTACAAAGTTTTACGGAAAAATTATAGATTTAGAAAAGGGGAGATTGATATCATAGCAATAAATCCCAATGGGAAATTTACGTTCTTTGAAGTGAAGAGCAGAAAAGGGGGAGGAGAGCCAGAGCAGGCAGTAAATAAGAAAAAGATTAAACTTCTCCTCGAAACAATTGATCAGTATAAATATGAAAATAAAATAGAGGACGAAACTTTCCTAGATATCATAGCTATAATTATATATGACAGTAAAGTTCCTGAGATTGAACATTTTGAAGATGTATGGTTGTATTAAAATAGTTGAAAATACCTTTTTTGGCTCTATTCTGACCTCTAGTGATATTGTTATTTCATTTAAAATATTCCTAAAAACTTTTTCTTAGGCTTTTCATAGAGTTCGTACTCTATTTTGAGTTTACGGATATCTTGAACTAACTTTAAAATATCTTTACCACTCGTACCATCGTAGTAGCCTCTAATATGCAGGTGGGGATCTATGAGGCAGATGAGTTGACTATGTACGAAATCTTCGCCAAAGGAGCTATCCTTAGGGGTAGCAGAAAAATAGGACGTTCTCGCTAGGTCATAGATGACATTGGCCTCACCTGTGACGAAGTACCATCTATTTTTTAAAGCTCTGTGCTTTTCTGCATAAGCCTTTAGTTTAGGTACATCGTCCGTCTCAGGATCTACGGTATGGGATAGAAATAGCACATGGGTGTCTAAAGCGAAACTATCTTGAACAGCCGCCAAGTTCATATTCATGATAGGGCAGATACCTTCGCAGGTAGAGAAGAAAAAATCTGTGAGCCATATTTTATTTTCAAATCGTTGCCTCGTAATAATTTGTGAATCCTGATCCATAAATTGAAAATCCTTCACGAGGTACTGCTCCGCTCGGGTAGAATCTTGGGCATAATAGCCTAGACCGCTCGATAATGGTTGATTTTCTTGGATTGTCTTCGCTCCAATCCACCATGCAGCTATGATAAATACAAGAGTGAGAAGGTAGCCAAGGCGAATGAAATTTTTTTTCATGATAGATTATAGTTTAATTTTTCGAAAGTCAATGCGGGAAAATAAAGTAGCAAAAATAATTAAAAAGAAAAGGATACCAAAAGCACCAAATCGAATAGAGATCAGAAGTAAAATAAAGAAAGAGCTAAGACTTAAAGCGGTGAAGATAAAGTATTTTAGATTTGTTTTCAAATCGTCAAATGATTCTGTTTTTGGCGGTGTTTTGGCTCTTCGACGTCTTGTAGTGTAATGTACTTTTTCTTTATAGGCCTGCTCAGCTTGTCTGCGCTGCTGATAGACCTCATTCGCATGTTTATAGTGGGGTGATTGCTTCGTATGTTGGTAGTATAGGGTGCTATTTTCTTTATGAGCCGTGAGCAATTCAAAGGCGCGCTGCACTATAATGAATTTACTATCATCGCCTCCATTTCTGTCTGGGTGGGCTATCAGTACTTTTTTTCTGTACTGTGATTTGAGGTCGGCAAGAGTGAAGTTTTCTGGCATTCCCAGTACCGTTCTGGCTTGACTTATGGTCATATTGCTGCCAGTTTTGCTTTCTCTCTGAGAAATTCACTCCATAGCTCTTCTACAATGTCTGCCGCAGATTTCAACTCGTCAAAATTCGCACTGACCTGTCCTATCTCCAATTCACCCTCAATCATGTCACCTTCAAACATCCCTTTCTTAGCACGACCTCTTCCTAGGAGGGCTTCCAATTCGTCTTTGCTGGCACATGCATTTTCTGCCAGTAACACTCTCCGCGCAAAGTCGTTTTCTAACAATCTCACAGGAGTTAATGCTTTTAGACTCAGCCTAGTTTCACCTTCTGTGGCAGCGAGAACTCGTTCTTTAAAAATGCTATGCGCACTAGATTCTATACTACCAACAAAGCGACTACCTACCTGCACAGCATCTGCACCTAAGGCAAAAGCCGCCAGCATACTGCGTCCGCAGCCTATGCCACCAGCAGCTATCAGGGGTATATCTATTGTATTTTTTACTTTGGGAATGAGGCATAGTGTGGTTGTTTCTTCACGGCCATTGTGACCACCAGCTTCGAAGCCTTCGGCTACCACAGCGTCCACACCCGCATCTTGACTTTTTAGAGCAAATTTGCTAGAACTAACTACATGCACTACTTTGACACCTTCTTTCTTGAGGACTTCTGTCCAGGTCTTTGGATTACCAGCAGAGGTAAAGACGATAGGAACCTTAAACTCTATACAAGACTCTATATGCTTGTCTATATCAGGATAGAGTAGGGGTAGATTGACAGCAAACGGCTTATCAGTCGCCTTTTTACATTTAGTTAAATGCTCCTTTAGGATATCGGGATACATAGATCCTGCACCTATGATGCCTAGGCCACCAGCGTTCGATACGGCGGAGGCTAATTTCCAGCCACTGCACCAAATCATACCTGCCTGTATGATCGGTTTTTCTATCCCGAAAAGCTGGCAAATGCGATTGGTTGACTTCATAATATTTATCCTATAAATTTACTTATATCAAAGGTATAGTTGATTTTTAATGAAATTATTAAACTGTTTAGTGAAAATCAGATTGATAATTTCATTTACATTTGCAAAATTAAGAAATCAATCATTGTCCATCCCAAAATAGTTTCACATGCATATTACCCATCCCGATATTCAATCCTATATTTCGCAGAAAATGGATCATTTATGTCCGGAGTTAGAAGAGCTTGAGAAAGAAACCTTCGCTTCTATTCCGATGCCCAATATGCTATCGGGTAAGGAGCAAGGCATGTTTTTATATCATTTTATCAGCGCTTTAAAGCCTCAAAAAGTACTAGAATTAGGTACTTATACTGGCTACAGTGCTATTTGTATGGCATTGGGCATGCATTCAACATCGCAGCTAGTAACCTTAGATGTCAATGAAGATATAGCGTATCTAGCTCGAAAATATTTTCAATTACTTAAATTAGAACATATCATAGATTATAGGCTAGAGGAAGCTTTGCCCTTTTGTCATGCATTGGAAAACGACAGTTTAGATTTAGTCTTTATCGATGCAGATAAAAGTAATTATCCGAACTATTTTGAAGTTCTGAAACATAAGGTGCGCCCTAAAGGCTACATTCTCGTGGATAACATCTTATGGAGCGGACAAGTACTCAATGAGAAGCCTGATAATAGAACTAAAGCCATCCTCAAAACCACTGAGATCATGTTCGATGACATCGACTGGCATTGTAATATCTTACCTATCCGTGATGGGATATTGATGGGGAGGAAGAAGTAATTTTTTTTTCGAAAATACTAATAGTTACAGCATGGTTAGTTTTCCTTTACTATATCTTTAGTATCACTTCTCCATGCTCCACTTCGGCATTTCACTATGATTCTATTCGTTAAAGGTTTCAGTCTTTTCATGCTTGGCTAATTTTTCTGCATGCGAATTAGCTCCTATAAGTTTCCTCAGCACCATTTTCGTTTTAAGTGTTTAAAATATACAAGTATCAATATTATATAGAATTCAAAGCAAACATGAAAAGAGCTTATTTTATGACTATTTTTGGTACTTTATTTTTACCTGCGCTCTTCGTATCCTTTTCTAGATTGGCAATAAACTGCTTTGAATAAAATTTTATTCATTTTGAGGGCCAAGTTTTTTTATAATAAAATACCAACTTAAGGCTCCAATAATATATAGCACAATGGTAATATTGAATATAGTGGCGTAGCTAAGATCTACTTTTCTCAATTCAGCAAAGATGATAGAGCTAAACCAAAAAGACCCCGACCAAATAGTGGCTTCAATACTTCCTATTAGTGCTTGATTTTTTTTACCAATGACATTCATTTTATAATTAGTAATTATCGGCTGCGCACTATTCATGAGTGGCTGTCGCAATATAAAAAATGTTACGGAAAGGATATACGCTATGGATAAAGGGAAAAATTTATTAGCCCATACCATAATAATAAGGCAGAGAATTCCAAGAGATTGTATACCTACTATTCCTTTCTGATATCCGAGTCTCGATTGAATCCAAGGAGTAAACATCATGAATACGATAACTATGAGATGAGAGAGACCAAGGATAATCGAATAGCTATCAGAATTCATCTGGTAAGTATAGAAAAAGAAGAGATTAAAAAATGGTATACTAAATCCAGCCCCTATAGCTATAATTAGAGTAGGTAGAAGTAAATAGAAAATATTTTTTGTTTCACTTTTATCGGGCTTTATATCGACGACATCTTCCATTTCCTTCGCCTTGATTTCTATATCTTTTGGTATTTTGAATAATAGAATTATAGCGATACTCGCGAGAAGGAATATCGTTAGAATGATAGTTTTTTCAGAACTGTAATTCGTAAATATTTTATTATATAGAAAAGAAACTATTCCAACTGTCATAACGGATGCACCCCAAGTCTGGAAGAATAGCGATAATGATATACTTAAGTTATCTTTGCTGGTGATTTTTAATAAAAAGGGAAGTGATACGACATGAGACATTAGTAAAAATACCCCAAAAAAGAACATGAGAACAGTCATTAATAATTGTGAATGATAAGGTGCTACTAAGATAATAGCGATAGCATTCGCCACAAAGAGTAAAGCGCCAATTTTAATCATCGGAAGCAGGTTTATTCGCTTGTATAAAAGACCGAAAGGAACACCCAGTATGAGTACGGAGATATAGCGATAGGAAACAAATTCAGCTATTTCATAGTCTTTATATCCTAGTTTTATTAAATAATAATTGACCAAAACTAAAAAAGTAGCATTGATGCATTGGAGCAGAAACTCTGCAAGTATGAGATAATATATCGGCCGCTCTAATTTTTTATAAGACTCAAGTATGGACATAGTCTAAAATTTTTTGGACGACATTTTCCTGTAGAGAATTGACCCATAGTGCATGAGCTAGGTATTTTTTATTCCATGTGATCTGACGCTTGGCATAGTTTCGACTATGTTGCTTGATTTTATCTATGGCTTCCTCTAGTGTCAAAACTCTATCAAAATAGGAAAACAACTCTTTATAGCCTACTGTATTCAGAGCATTCAACTCTCGATTAGGCAAATAATGTTTAGCCTCTTCGACCAAGCCATATTTTATCATCCTATCGACTCGTTGATTAATTCTATCATATAAGATTTCTCTGGGAATATCTAACACAATATTTTTAATTTCTAATTGTCTTAGTTTTTCACCGTCATTCCCTCGCAAACGGGAATCTCCGGAAACCAAATCACTATAGATATCTCCCGTCTCTTCCCATATCTCCACTATACGCTGTAGTCTCCGAGGATTGGTTATTTCCATTTGAGAATAAGAAATAGGGTCAATTTCCTTCACCCTTTCTTGCATGTACACTAAACCGTATCGATCAAATTCTTGTTGAACTTTAAGCCTTGTAGTCTCTGAAATGTCAGGCAATTCATCTAATCCTTTCTCTAATGCATAGAGAAAAAATCCTGTTCCTCCTACAAGCACCAAGTCGTTCCCGTGTATACGGGAATCTAGTAACTCATGCACCTCCTTCACAAAATCCTGCGCCGAGTACTTATCATGTATAGATTTATGTCCTATCAAGTGATGCTTTACTTCTGACAATTCCTCTTCACTCGGTCTAGCAACGCCGATATTCAGTTCACTATATATCTGCCGAGAATCAAATGAGATAATTTCTGCATTCAATTTCTTAGCTAATTCAATAGCGAGTTTAGTTTTACCGATGCCTGTGGGGCCGGAGATAGCTACTAAATTAGGCGGGTTCATTGGATATATAATTTGCTGCAATCTCTTGCATTAGCGCATAGGCCTCTTCATAATTATTTCTAATAATACCATCTAGTATAGCCTCTTTAATATGATTCTTTATATCGCCAATTACTTTTGAAGGCTTTAAATCATAGGTCTTCATAATTATTTCTCCTGTAATTGGTGGCTGAAAATTCTTAATATGATCCCTTTCTTCTACTTCTTTTATTTTGAGTTTGAGTTTCTCTAGATTGTTTATATATCGAGCAACTTTGGCCTCATTTTTGCTCGTGATATCACTATGGCAGAGGATAAGAAGGTCATCGATATCGTCTCCGGCTTCGAATAGTAATCTTCGAACTGCACTATCCGTTATCTCTTCCTTAGTCAAGGCGATTGGTCTCAAATGGAGAAAAATTAATTTGCGAACATATTGCAAAGGTTGATCTAAGGGCAATTTTAGTGTTTTGAAAATATTGACAGCCATTTTACCTCCCAGAACTTCATGTCCGTGGAATGACCAGCCGTTTTCTTCACTAAAAGCCTTGGTTTGAGGTTTAGCTATATCGTGCAATAGCGCGCTCCAGCGCAGCCAAAGATTATGCGATTTCTCAGCTACATTATCGACGACTTGCAGTGTATGATAGAAATTATCTTTATGTCCTTTTCCTTTGTAGAGCTCCACACCATGCAGTAGAAGCAGTTCAGGCATTACATGAGGCAATAATCCTGCTTTAAACATCAAATTCAATCCAATCGATGGCTTTGGACTTAGCAGTATTTTATTTAACTCAACATGAATTCGTTCCTTAGAAATGATCTCCAATCGTGCAGCATTTCGCTGAATAGCTTCAAACGATTTATCTTCGATCATAAATCCCAACTGACTGGCAAATCGAATGGCGCGCATCATGCGCAAAGGATCGTCAGAAAATGTGATATCTGGGTCTAGTGGCGTTCGAATAATCTTAGCTTTAAGATCACTCATTCCCTGGTAGAAATCTATTAGCTCTCCATAATTCTCCTCGTTGAGCGAAATAGCTAGAGCGTTGATGGTGAAATCGCGACGTGCTATGTCATCTTCAAATGTTCCATCTTCTACGATAGGTTTTCTGGAGTCTCGAAGGTAAGATTCCTTGCGTGCACCTACGAACTCATAGTCGATTCCTTCATATATAAACTGAGCAGTACCAAAGTTTTCGAAATAATTGACTTTAATCTTTGGATTTAATTTTTTAGCTACTTGCCTTGCAAACTCAATTCCAGATCCAATGACAACAATATCGACATCTTTGCATGATTTTTGAAGCTGAATATCTCGCACATAGCCACCTACTAAGTAGCATTTTATTCCTAATTCTATAGAAATAGTTTTGCACGCACTAAAAAATATAGACTCAGGTAATCTCTGTTCTTCAAGCTTCATGTCTGCAAAAATAAGCCTACTAAGTCTAAAGGCATTAGATTTATTGTTTAAGCACCTATGAATTCTATTTTATATTTGCTTGTAATAAATACATATCACCTTTTTGAAAAGAATCAATTACTTATTAGGAGTATTGAGCCTTCTAGTATGGCTTTACTTCTTTTCTAGCTATGGAGTTCATAATGAAATATTTGGGGGAGATTCTTTAGGATATTATTCCTATTTGCCATCTACCTTTATATACAATAATCTGACTCACATGGAAACTTCGGGAAACGATAGAGTGATTCCAGATAGAATAAAAGACTATGTGATAAATGGGCCATACAATAATCCTAAAACTCCTTTGGATAAGCATTTAGTTCAATACACTATAGGTATAGCTCTAATGGAACTTCCATTTTTTTTAATAGCTCATTTTCAGTCTATGCTAATGGGTTCCAGCCAAGATGGCTTTGGAAATGTTTATTGCCAATGGATTAAAATTTCAGACATAGTTTATTTTTTGTTAGGATTTTGGTTGACTTTTCTATCATTAAGGCGATTTTATAATTCAGATTTAGCAAGATTTGTTTGCTTTATTATCTTTTTAGGAAGTAATATGCTTTTCTTTACCTCCTATCACTATGGTATGTCGCACGTTCCACTTTTTTTTCTATATGCACTTGTGATTTATTGGAGCCTGGCGTTTCATGAGCACCCAACATTTAAAAGATCCATATTAATTGGATTAGCGATAGGAATGGTTATACTCATTAGAGCTACAGATATCATCATACTACTCATCCCTCTATTGTATGATGTTTATGATAAAAAGTCATTAATAGAAAAATGGCAATTTATAAAATGTCAACGCTGGAAATTACTAGTTGGAATTTTGATAGCATTTTTGCCAATAGTTCCGCAATTGATCTACTGGAAGATAATGTCTGGGAGCTACTTTTACTATAGTTACGGAAGTCAAAAGTTGGATTTATCGAATCCACATATTCTTGATGGTTGGTTTGGCTCAGACAATGGTTGGTTGCATTATTCTCCCATGATGCTTTTATCAGTATTTGGATTGATAATGTATAGAATGAATAAAAAATGGGCTTTGGTATCTATAATTATAATTTCTGGTTATAGTTATCTTATTTATTCTTGGTTTTGTTATCAGTATGTCAACGGATTTGGCTCTCGACCTATGATCAATATCTATGCTATTCTCGCCTTTCCTATGGCGGCTTGCATTCAATATGTTCTCAGTAAAAAGGCAGTTTTTAAATTTGGACTATTCTTGTTTATCATTGCTACTGTCTATATAAATTTAGCATTCACATATAAACAATTAAATGGTCAGTTGTGGTCAGAACATTCCAGCCTTGCATATAATGCCTCTACTTTGTTTAAATCCAAATTAGACAAATTGGATTTGGTGACAATGGATATTCCTTATATACAGCCGCGAGACCTAAGAAATTTCAGTAAAAGAACGATAGTATCTAATTCATTTGAAAGTGATAGTATTGCATTTTTTGATTCTTTATCTTCTTCCAAAGTCTTTTATCTTTCTGACTTGGAATACTCTCCCGTACTCCTACATCATGTTCTAAGTAAAAAAGAATTAGACAATCTTCAATATATTAAAATATCAGGAAAGTTTTTATTAAAGAACTCTCCATACTACTACTATCACTTGTCGGAATTGGCATTTAATGTCAAGCGTCAGGGTGTGACTATTTTCAATAAATCTTGTAAAATTGATAATAAATTGGGAAATTGTTCAGGAGACACCATTCCTGTCAATATTTTTGAAGTAAAATTAAATCAATGGTCTGCGATAGAATATTTTATTCCATACCCTATCCATAAAGATTTGTATGAAGGAGACGTATTTGAAGTATATATCAATAATCAAGCGAAATCTAAAATATTAGTAGATGATGTATCTATAAGTTTCATCTATAAATAATAGATTTTTTTACCCCTTTTTCACTATCAATACCATATTTTCTTCTAGTAGCATAATGCCATATTCAAAACTATATCTATACTGACTACCTGTTTTTGTATTGTAAAGATAGGTCATGTAATCAAGAAGGAAACCTTTATCTGTTAGTTTTTTAAGCGAGGTTTTGAGTTTTTCATTTTCACCTAAAACTTCGACCAGTATGCGCCTATTTTTTCTTAAAATATTCTGAATCGAACGCATTTCTGCACTCGTATCGCTATTGAGATTATTGTTATACTGATTTCTACAGCCCTCATCGCAGAATTTTTTATCTGCTCGACCTTTTAAGACTTTGGAGCATTCGAGGCATAGTTTTTCATTCATAATCAACTGTTTAATCCGTGAATTTATGGCTATCTTCAAACAAATATATCCATTTTTAATCATTTGCAAATGTTTTTATTCGACTACAATTACTTAGACTCTTGCTATCCGTTACCCCATGCCCCCATCTTTGCACTGTCAATTGCAATTAGACATAAACAAATTTTAAAAAATTAATCATTTTACAAACCATTTAAATTACACTCAACATGAACACAATTAAAAATTCAGTAAGACTTATAGGTAATTTAGGCGCAGCTCCTACGATCATCAATACAGACAAAGGTTCTAAAATAGCCCGCGTATCTATCGCTACCTCTGATTATTATTATAATGATAAGAAAGAGAAGGTAACAGATACTTATTGGCACAATTTGGTTTTCTTTGGTAAGTCAGCCGAAAACGCAGAAAAACTTTTGAAAAAAGGAAGTGAACTAGCTATTGAGGGCAAACTCGTAAGTCGCAGCTATGAAAAAGAAGGCACTAAAAAATATGTCACTGAAATCGTAGTCAACGAGTTCAATCTATTTAGCAGCAAAGAGTCAGCATAGTTTTTGCAGTTTAATTAGCCACTAAGGCGTGAAGGCAGGAAATACTCTAATTTGTATTGATCGCTGGAGCGCCTTTTTTTTTAATATAGTATATATGGATATAGAAATAATCAAATCTAAAATATTTGAATTTAAAGGGAGTAAAGTAATGTTGGATTATGACTAAGCAGAATTATATGGCATAGAAACCAAATACCTTAAGCGAGCCGTCAATAGAAATAAAGAAAGATTTCCATCTGACTTCCTAATTGAAGTAAAAAAAGAAGAATGGTCAGACTTGAGGTGCCAAACTGGCACCTCAAGTCTACATGGCGGTAATAGATACTCACCGTATTTATTCACTGAACAAGGTGCGGCGATGTTAGCATCAGTGTTACAAAGCCCTAAAGCCATAGAAGTGAATATTTTTATCGTACGCGCCTTTGTATACATACGAAACTTAGTTTTATCGCATCATGATTTATCGGATAAAGTAAAAGAACTAGAATTGACTTATAATAAAAAATTCAAGGATGTATTCGATGCACTCAATTATCTGCTCAATAAAGATAAGCAAACAGAAGATATCAAAGAAAGAACTAGAATAGGGTATAGAAAGCCTTAGTATGAATTTTTAATTTGGTCTAAATATGAATGTATATCTTAGCTGATATTTCTAAAAATGGATATCAAAGAATTAATTAGTAAAATCCCTAAAGCGGAGCTTCATCTGCACATTGAAGGCACACTAGAACCTGAGTTGTTTTTCAGATTGGCGAGTAGAAATGGTATTGAGATTCCTTATTCTTCGGTTGACGAGCTGCGCAATGCATATCAATTCAACTGCTTGCAGGATTTTCTAGATATATACTACCAAGGCACACATGTGCTGATAAACGAAGAAGATTTTTATGATTTGACATGGGAGTATCTGACCAAATGCAAAGAGCAGAATATCGTGCATACCGAAATTATGTTTGACCCGCAAAGTCATACAGAAAGGGGAATAGCATTTAAAACAGTCATTCAAGGAATATCCAAAGCTTGTCAGCAGGCAGAAAAAGAATATGGGATATCTAGTTTTCTAATTATGTCTTATCTCCGCCACCTATCGGAAAAGTCTGCATTTGAAATATTAGAACTATCGAAACCATTTAAACATCTGATAAAAGCCGTAGGTCTAGATTCATCAGAATTAGGGCACCCACCTTCGAAATTTCAACGAGTTTTTGAGGCATCCGTAGCCGAAGGCTATATCCCTCTGGCTCATGCTGGCGAGGAAGGACCACCAGACTATATATGGCAAGCGATAGACGTATTGAAGATAAAGCGCATCGATCATGGAAATCGTTGTCTGGAAGATGAAAAATTAGTGCAAGAAATCATTCGCAGAGATCTGGCCCTGACCGTTTGTCCCCTATCTAATACTGCCCTGCAGGTGGTAGAAGATATCAAAGACCATCCTCTTAAAAAAATGTTGGACTTAGGGTTGAGAGTCACGATTAACTCTGATGATCCCGCTTATTTTGGAGGACAATTAATGGCTAATTTCGAGGCTATTATTAGGGCTTTAGATTTAGAACAAAAAGAAATAATTCAGCTGGTGAAGAATTCATTTCAGTATTCACTATTAGATGATGAAGTAAAAAGTATGAAAATAGCTGATGTAGAAAATTTTATAGAACAATGAATGACACTATAATTGCCCTTGCCACCCCCCAAGGTTCTGGAGCTATAGCCGTCATTCGATTGAGCGGAGCGCAAGCTATAGAGGTGGTCGATAAGATTTTTTTTAGTAAGAAAAAACTAGAAAATATTACAAGCCAATCTGTTGTGTTGGGTACAATTAAGAAAGAAGATGAAATAGTCGACGAAGTTTTAATTTCGGTTTTCCGAAATCCAAAGTCCTATACTGGAGAAGATACTGTAGAGATTTCCTGTCATGGGTCTCCTTATATTATCAAGACTATTTTAGAATTATTGATTCAGAACAATGTGCGTATGGCGCAGCCAGGAGAATTTACCCAACGAGCTTTTATGAATGGCAAGCTAGACCTTGCTCAGGCAGAAGCTGTGGCAGATTTGATCGCTTCAGAATCTAAGGCATCGCACAGCATAGCGCTGCATCAAATGAGAGGAGGTGTATCGAATGAACTCGCTGCCTTGAGAGAATCATTGATCAATTTTACGGCCTTAATCGAATTGGAATTGGATTTTGGAGAAGAAGATGTTGAATTTGCAAACAGGGAAGAGCTATCCAGCCTCGTTCAGAATCTAGAAGTCAAAATTCAGAATTTAATCGAGAGTTTCAATTATGGAAATGCGATTAAAAATGGTGTCCCAGTAGCCATAGTAGGTTATCCGAATGCCGGCAAGTCCAGTCTGCTCAATCTGCTGCTCAATGAAGAGCGCGCCATAGTGAGCGACATAGCTGGAACTACTCGTGATACGATAGAAGAGGTCATGACCATCGAGGGCATTCAATATCGCTTTATAGACACCGCAGGTCTGCGGCAGTCAGATGATACAATAGAAAATATAGGAATAGAGCGAACCAAACTGGCTATCAAGAAAGCAGATATCATTATTCATATATACGATATAAGAGATGAAGAACATGGTCAAAATGCCATCAGTCCATTTCTGAATGAGATAGCGCGCGAAGGGAAAAAACTAATACAAGTAGCCAATAAAATAGATCTGAAAGAGGAGCTCTTTACAAGTGATACAATTATTTTTCTATCTACCAAGACTAAACAAGGGCTAGATGATTTGAAAAGAAAAATGGCTCATATCCTAGAAGTGTCAAAATTTGAAAATTCTGTCATTATATCCAATCTTCGTCACCTCGAATCCCTCAAAATGGCTATGATTTCTCTGCAAGAAGTCAAACAAAGTATGATCCAAAACCTATCAGGTGATTTGCTTTCTTCTCACCTCCGAAATACCCTCCGCCATATCGGTGATATTACGGGTAATATAGATATAGATAAAGACATATTGGGAACAATTTTTGGAAAATTCTGTATCGGGAAGTAATTTCTTTCTATATTACAATCGTATGCATCTCATTTCTGTGTGTCTATCTAGACATTGAATTTAATTTTTGAAGAGCTCATAGCTTCTTATCTGGATAGTGGAGTAGGGCAGAGCTGTGATTTTCTATCATCGGAGCTATCTGATGGACTTGTTCTAAATCTGGCGGGACATGAAATGAAGAATGACATGAAATCAGCTGGTATAGGTCAAAACGAAGACTTCCATAAAGATTTAACTTATCGAAAAGATAAAATTCACTGGCTAGAGACTACCACATCGAATAGTTCTGAGCGTTTGTTTTTTGAATTAATTGATTTATGGATTTCCTATCTCAATCAAACCTGCTATGCTGGTATAATGAAGTCTGAATTTCACTATGCGCTCTATGAGCAGGGTAGTTTTTATAAAAAACATCTAGATCAATTTTCTAAAAATGATAGCCGTGTATTCTCCATGATCATGTATCTCAATGCGAATTGGAAGGAAGGTGACGGAGGAGAGCTAGTCATCTATAAGGAAAATGAAACCATCAAAATAGCTCCTAGTCTAGGAAGAATGGTTTTTTTTGATAGTGGGAAATACGAACATGAGGTCCTGCCAACGAGTGTTACTCGGATGAGTATCACAGGATGGCTAAAGCGTTCTTAAACTATTCCAATCCCCAGAATCGCCTTCTGCACTTACGCTCATTGATGACAATTTTTCGATTTTGCTCATGAGTGAGCCAAGGCTGTTTTTGATTCAGATTATATATTGACATGGGATTTAGAACCATAGGGTTATAGTAGTCCCCATTCGGATCTTTTCTATTGGTATATACATAAGAAATACTTGGCGGGGCCTGGGGCATTGTAAAGGTATCTGGCGAAGGGAAGCTTATAGTGCCTGGGTCTGCGGGGGTGTCCCAAAGAGAATCTGCAGTAATTAGGCTATTCGATCTATTTACAAATTCTACAGAACTAGGATTGGAGGCCGTATAATCTAATCCAAAATACCGATATACTTGCACACAAATATTCGTTTTATTCGGTGGCTGGAAATTGGTCGGATTTATAAAAATATATGGCTTTTTATCCTTCTCTTCACAAAGCCCAAAAAATGATTCCGTCGCACCTCCAGATCTGAGCCAATAAATGTTGATAGCCTTTGGATTGTAATACATAGAGCGAATATCATTGCGTTCAATGGTGTTCGGATCATCATCAAGAACAAAATAGTTATAATCATGTATGGTATCAATTTTACATATTTGAAATTGAATACACATGGGCTCAAAATATTTGTTTAATGTATCTTTTATCTCTGTGAGAAAACTACCGTCTCTCTGGATAAGCAGAGGATGATTGTGAATATAGTAGAATTGAATAGGATACACAACAGGTTCGCATGGGATTTTGTTTTTAGTATAATCCTGCGCAAAAATGTGCGAGGAAACGAATAGAAAAGATATAGCTATAAAAGTCTTCATGTTTCTCTCACAAAACTAATATAATAAACTGAAATTACATGATTTTTCATCAATTCTTATCCTATTTTTTCTATATTTGTTTCTGTGGAAATAGAAATAGTATATCAGTTCATCTGAAATAAATAAAAAGCCTTGAAAGGTATTGGGTTAAGTTTTTTCATATCATTTTGTTTTATTATTTTGGGTTTAGAAGCCCAGATTAATACAACGTCTAATAGATATGTAGGCTGTGCCCCAGATACATTTAAATTCTATACGGTAGGTAATACGCATTCTGGTCAGCAGTGGAATAGCGGAAATGGAAGCACCCCTACCATTGATTCACCCATATTTAGTTATAACCTACCAGGAACCTATACCGTCACTATAGGCAGCTTGACTAGAACTATTACTATACACCCTAAATTGAACTTTAACTTCACCACAGATTCTTCTAATACGGGTTGTTTTCCTTTTAGGTTTAATCTAAAAGATATTACGAGCTATCCTACTGGGGTCACGCCAACGGTTGTTCGATGGATATATCAAAATGGAGGATCAAAACTAGGTAGTCCCGCAATAGATGTCATTCCTAGTTATTATTTACACTACTGCTACGTGACTATGCAGGTCAATACTAGCATTCCTAGCTGCTATGGTGAGTTAAAGAAAGATTCTTTTTTTAGAATTTTAGATGTCCCTCGGGCTAAGATTGATTTGACACCTGTTACGGCTTGTAAGGTGCCCTTTACCCCTAATATTACTAACAAATCTAAAGACACACTCAATACCACCCTGACCTACCTATGGAAATGGGATCAGCCGACTGTCGGAAGCTCTACCAATATCAATCCTCCTAACTTAATTTTTACAACCAATACCTTAGCTACAATTACTTTAGCCGCCCGAAATCAATATGGCTGTCTAGGCTATGATACCGTGAGATTAAAAGTAGACACTCCTTTCCTAGACTACACAGCTAGCAGTAGAGTGTGTCGTTCGCCATATTACGGTAAAATAAAAATAAAGGATTTAGATACGTCAAAATTTATCTATGAATTTTCATCTCAATTGAGATTGTCGGGAGCGAATATTTTCAATAAAGAAACTATTTTAGTGGGGGATAGCTTTTTTTTCTCAGGGTTCTACGCGGATAATCCTAATATAGATACCTGGGCCTACCTGTATATCACTAAAATAAACAAAGCAGACACGTCTTGTAAAACTACAGTTGCTAAAAAGGTCAATATTTGTCAAAGCTATCCATTGCCAGAATTTAGATTTAGTAGAAACTGCGGAACCCCATTTAGAGATACTATTGTGGCTAGGCGATGGACGCCTTGCTGGGATGTTATTGATTTTAAAATGTTTTATACAGACAAGTATGGGATCATGATTAGAACCGATAGCTTCAATATTCGCAGAAATGATAGTGATTCAAGAGCTGGACCTGATACTATTTTACCTTATGGTCTGGATCGATTATTAAAAACAGATGAGTACTATCGCAGAGGACCATTGACGCTTCACACGAAAATAGCTTTTAGAAATTTAGAGACCAATTGCGTCCATACGTTCACCGATTGGTATAGGGGATTTCAGGAGTCTTTATTTAGACCACATCTCGTAAATCATTACACTAAAGGTTGTAAAGGAAGAAAAGATTCTTTTGTTGTACACCACTTTGGAGAGGGAAGTATCGATTCTGTTATATGGTATTTAGGCGATGGAAGTGTGAAGCGCACCAAGACAAATAAGCTGGATCATGTATTCGTAAATCCAGGCACCTATAAAACATATGCTATAGTGAAAAACACCTTGGGTTGCATCGATACAGTGAATCCTGTTTACACGTATAGAGCAGATTCTATTTTGCCGGCGTTGATTATATCTAATAAAAACTTTTGTATATCAGACAGTACTTCAGTAGCTGTGGCAAATTCCAGCAACTTTGATCGGTGGTATTTTGTGACAGATAAGGAAAAGAGTTTTAACTGCTTCGAACAGATTAATTTTACGCATAAAAATTTTTATAATGTAGGCAAACAGTATATCTATTTGATAGCGGAAAAATTGGGTTGCACCACGAGCACTATGGATAGTTTGACTATTTCTGGACCGAAATTTAATCTCAATTATGATTTCAAATGCAGTCGAAGAGATAGTATTCAATTTTTCGTAACCGATACGGCAGATATCTATACCAAGATCAACTGGAATTTTGGAGATGGAAATATTTTTGATACCTTGAGAGATACGGTATGGCATAAATTTATAGGAGATAGTATAGACTATATGGTCAAACTGTCTTCTGAAAATCCTAATGGATGCCGATATGAAGATTCTACCCTCATCAAAATAAGAAAGGTCAAGGCCATTTTTACCGATACCCTTTTCTGTCGTCGAATAAATCCAACGCTCTTCCTTAATGGCACTCCATATACATTTAACCCTAGCCAAAGTAGAAATGCAGATATGGATCAAGGGTATAGATATACCTGGCAGCTGGAGAGTATAGCTAAGCCGGGCAACCCCAGTAAGAAATATCCTCCGTATACATCTAGTGACTCTATACCCGTCTATATCTGGGAGGATACCATGAATCTGGCCCTTATAGCACGTGATATCAATGGGTGTGATGATAAGATAACGAAAAGAATCATAGTCACCGATAATCATATCGATTTTAAGGTAGACTATACAGATAGCTGTCCACCGGCTCAATGGATTAATTTACAAAATCTTTCTACCAGTCCTTTTGGCATATCTAATGTTTTTTGGAGTGTCTCCTTCGTGAAAAATAATAACGATACACAGTTTTTTGTATCTACGGATTTCAATACCTTGTTTTATGCAGAAACAAGATTTGCCGATACGTTTAAAATTAGACTGGAGATACAAGATACTAAAAACTGTCAAGATAAGGTATTGGAGAAGTTTTTTTATTTCACGTCCGATACTTCAGATCTAATCGTGCCAGATACCACTTGTCAGGAACTTACTCACAATATTCGAAGTACGGAAAATGATATTCTTAAGTATCAATATCGCTGGTATGTCAATAATGTTTTGATTCCAAATGACACTACTTACCAGTTGAATTATAAATTTAGTAATCTTGGGATCCATAACATAAAATTAGAAAAGACAAGACGCCAAACAGGATGTACCAGAACATTTACTGACGTGACTATCGTATATCCTAGACCTCGACTTCAGATAGATAATTCATTTGATTTAGCTGCCAATAAGTGTTTTCCCGGAGTCACCACAGTCAAGTTTTATGATAGCGCCTTTATTCCTTCTCTGGAATTTAAATATCTATTCAAAGGAAGTCCTAGGACGGTGAATCCTGCTACTATAGATTTGGATAAAGGACCGAATCTCATCGAGGCAATTTTTTGGACAAGTTATGGGTGTTTTTTGACAATACCTATACATGATACCGTCTATGGACCAGAAGCGACTCTTTCACTTGATAAACCAGCTATCTGCAAGAATGATAGTATCACCTTTACATTAATTAATGCTGTAGATGTAGATACTGTTTTATGGTCTTTCGGAGATGGAACCATCCGAAGTGGAATAGAAAGAGTCGTCACACATCGTTATACTACAGCAAATGCTTTTTCTGATTCGGTACCTATTAGTTTTATAGTATTCGCACCGGGCAAATCTTGTCCTCTGGCTAAAGTGGATACGGTCTTAGTTTATGAAGCACTTTCTAGACATCATTTGAATAATAAAACGGATACAGCATACTGTCTAGGACCTGTCAGTATTCATAATACGGCTCCTAGAGCGGATTATTTCAAGTGGAATTTCGGCAATGGTGATACAAGTCTATCGAGCGATAAGTTAATGCTATATAATTATCAGCAGCCTGGTACCTATAGAATCAAACAATACGCCTATCGCAGTCCACTGGGATGTGTCGATAGCTCGGCTTCTACGATCATACTATTTCCAAAACCTAAAGTTTCGGCCCAAGTGGATTCTGTCTGTCTAGGCAAGCGACTGGATATAAAGTATCAGGTAGATATACCGAATTCAAAGTTGTTTTTGTCCCCAGATAGTTTTAATGCCTCACCATATAGTAGTTCGCCGATATCTACCCAGATTTCAGAAACCACTAGATTTAATTTAAAGGCTACATCGCCCAATGGGTGCAGTGATTCTGTATCATTAAACGCTGTAGTGATTCAACCTCGTAAAGAAAGATCCTGGGATACTATCATAGAAATGGGAAAAGAGATTACCCTCCCAGTAGGTTATGATACTTATTGGAGCTATACTTGGACGCCTAAATGGAAAAATCCATCGTGTGAAAATTGTGCCAATCCAATGATGAGAATCTTTGATTCAGTAACGTATAATCTAACAATAGAGGATTTTAGAAAATGTTTTAAATCTTCCTATAAATACGTGATTCGTTTATATCCTGATATAGTGGTGCGAGTTCCTACAGCCTTCTCTCCGAATGGAGATGGGAATAACGATATACTCTATGCTCGTGGATTTGGTATCAAAAAACTTGTAAGTTTTAAAATATTTAATAGACAGGGTCAACTTATATTCTTTACGAATGATGAAAAAACTGGGTGGGATGGAAATTATAAAGATTTACCTCAGAATTCAGACGTATTCTATTATACTTACGAAGCAGAATCTTTTATACCAGGAAAAATAGTTGCTGGAGAAGGAAATTTTATGCTGCTGAGGTAGGGTTTTCAATAGTAAGCGGAAAATAATATGTCCTATACCCCTTTATCAAAATAAGCCAGAAAAGCGATCAATTGGCCCATGAAGCCACAGAACAACCCATAGTATACCTCCCGCGATGTGTGCGCACGTAGATAGATTCTTGCACTGCCTGTAACCCCAATGGCTATGAGCGTGATAAGGAGTAAGAAGAAGGTGACTTGATGGGTATTTCCAGAAAGTAGACATACCACCATAAATAAATTGGTAACCCCCATGGTGTGTACACTTACTTTTAGGAAATTATTGAGAAAAAAGGCGAGGCAGAGGGATATGGTAGCGCCAAGCATGACGGAGGCTAGCAAGGCATCTTCTAAAAACACCAAAGAGCTATTGAGCTTAGGCCGAATGGTAAGAAAGGTCATTAGATAGAAGAAAAAGAAGATGAGATAGGGAAAAATACGCTGCTTCTGAAGACTGATATCATAGTCTTCAACAATTTCCAGTTTTTTTAATATTAAAATGACAATTGCCGGTATGAGCATAGTCATTGCTAGAATGACACCTATGGTCACATTCCACGTCTTGTCTGGCACATGCACATATCGATAGGGGAACATATATAAAATAATCAATATGCTATATAAGGGTATTAAGATAGGATGAAAAATGACAGAAAAGAATCGAGCAAAACTTAGGTTCATATTAGGAATTTAATTTTCGTGCATGTTTGGGTGGAATCTTAAGGTTTTCTCTATATTTAGCCACTGTACGACGAGCTATTTTGTAGCCCATTTTTTCTAATTCTATAGTGATATCATCATCCGAAAAGGGATTTGATTTATTTTCATCTTCTATGAGATCTTCTATACTCTTCATTATTTTTCGATTGCTCACTTCTTCTCCATCAGCATTCATGATGCCCTCTGTAAATAACTTTTTGAGGCTGAAAATACCAAACTCTGTTTGCACATATTTCGTACTGGTGACTCTAGAGATGGTAGATACATCAAAAAATACGACATCCGCTATATTTTTTAGCGTCATGGGTTTTAGATTGGATTCTTCTCCCGTGAGGAAGAATTCTCTCTGCTTAGTGAGAATAGTCTCCATGATAATAACCATGGTCTCTTGACGCTCTTTTATGAGTGATAGAAATTGATTAGCTTTATTGATCTTATCTGCTACATAATCCTGGGCATCCTGCTCTGCTTTTGATTTTTTCTTCTCAGCTTTTATTTTTTTGAGCATATCTACAAATTCCTTATTGATGACCAGATTGGGTTTATTATAGGAATGTAGTTCTAGTTCTAGCTTATTTTCATTTCTATAGACAAAGAAATCAGGGATGATAAATTTGCCAAGCGTATTATCCTTATCCTGACCGGGCAGAGGGTTTAGGTTTTGTATTATCGTTTTAACTGATTGAAATTCTCTTTCAGTTAGTTTGAGTTTTTTGAATATTCTATCGTAGTTTTTCTTCGTATAGTCTTCGAAATAATCGCTGACTATAGTTAATGCGTGATCTACTAGTACTGTGTATTTTTTCTTGCGAAGCTGAATAGAAAGACATTCCTGAAGATTTCTAGCGGCGATCCCTGGAGGATCCAGATCCTGGACGAACTCTAGGACCTCGGCTACGGCTTCCTTGGAGGTATAAAAGTTCTGTCTGAAACTAAGGTCATCTATGATACTCTCCATAGAACGTCTCAGATAGCCATCATCATCTAAGCTGCCTATAATAAACTCTCCTATAATCATTTGATCAGATGATAGATTGAGATAGGTCAGTTGGTTATTGAGATTCGCCATCAGGGTTTCGCTATCTTCGGCAGGGATATACCATTCCGAATCATCTATCTCAGAATGGCTCTGACCATAGTGGTCTGCTGATTCTCTTGAACTAGATGTATTGGAATAATTTCCTTCCAGTGATAAGCTCTCTATGGATTTAGTTTGAGGTGAAAATTCTCTATCGAAACTATCTATATTTTCAGCCGATACGGAGTTATCAATATCCTCTAGAGCAGGATTTAAGTCCAATTCTTCCTTTACTTTTTCATCAAATTGCAATAAGTTCAACTCCATCATTTTGAATAATTGAATATTCTGTTGGGAGAGCTTCTGCTGCTGGGTCTGAACCTGCTTTAATGAATTTTTGGCCATATAGATTTTGGGTATCAAAAATTATACCATTACGCTTAAAAGCAAATATAGCTTAATTTTTAAGAAACCGCAGCGCAATTTCTAAAAATTGAGTAGGTTTGTATAAATTAAGGATTCGAGTTCAAGTAAACGCTAAAAACTAACCACTATCGTGTCATTAAAAGTGAGTGTTAAAAGACCATTGCTTTGGGTTATTATATTTTTATTAGCCTATCAGATTCTGGTACTAGCCCTTATTCATGCAGGTGATATCGAGCCGCAAGACTATTCTCAAAAGGCCCTTTGTATTATTGATTATTGGAAAACGCATGCATGGAGTCAACATCACTTCGTGCCAATCTTTGTGCACGATTCTAGCGCTATAGCTTATTTATCCCATCCACCATTATCATACTACAGCTTATTTGGTTTCAATTCTGTGTTTGGTTTTAAAAGTTATTATGTTTTTAATAGCACTCTAGTAGCTGTTTCCGCCTTTTTTATTTATTTGACTATATGTCTTCTTACGCTCAAGCATGCTAAAACGGAAACGAGTCCATATGCATGGATAGGTATGATTCTTTATCTCACCGCTTACCCTATTCTGAGCTATCAATTTTTTAATTATCACCCTGACATTTTTGTTTTACCTTTCCTCATTATTTCGCAATATATCTTCCTAAAACTCCTCATAAAGGAGCGATACAGGAGTGTGAAGTATATCTTTTTGATTGGCTTATTTTTAGCTATCATGTCTTATTCTTCTTGGTTTGGAGTCGTATTTAATTTTATGATTATTCTTATCGCTTTTGTCAATCTGAGGAAAGGCTATAAATTATTCCCTTACATTATCATAGCTGCTGTGGTTGCGGGATCTATAACAATGCTGATTTATGGGCAATATGGGTTAGCAGGTGGTTGGAAGACAGTAATCTATTATTTTAAGGATACCTTTCTGCGGGAATCACCATTTTATGGTCATCTCAAGCAGTCTGGGTTTGAGATTGTGACTCAAATGATCAAGCGACTTGGCGTCTTGTTTGTTGCCTTAGCAGTATTGGTTTTTTATTCTTTTATGGCTAAGAAAAGAAAGTTTATTTTTACTAAAAATGGATACAAGTATTTGATATTAAGCCTCATTCCAATTCTGATTTATAGTATTTTACTCGTTCATTATTTTCAAAATCCATTTGCTAGCTTATATTTTGTGCCGCCTTTGGTGATCTGCATTAGTGTATGGTTAGAGAAATTGTTTAAGGCCTCTGACGCCAGACCAGCTTTAGTAAAAATTGTTGGGCTTATTGTATTAACTAACTTATCTTTGTTTCTATTCTTTTAAAAATCTATCATAAATATATGAACTTTATACCCAACCTCGATCCAATGGACTATTTGAGTCCTGATCCGGCAGTAAAGAAAAAATTTATTAATGATTTAGGAGGCACATTTTCTAATATTGGATTCGCTTGTGTAAAGAATCACTTTACTCCAGAGGAAGAGATTAAAAAGTTTTACGGAAGTGTAGAATCATTTTTCAAATTGCCAGTAGAAACTAAGGTTAAATATGAAGTTCCTGAACTAGGTGGTCAGAGAGGATACACTTCATTCGGAAGAGAGCATGCTAAAGGATCTGATGCACCAGATTTAAAAGAATTTTGGCAGATAGGACAGGAAGTAGAAGGAGACTATGTAAGTAATGAACACTATCCTGCCAATGTGCAGGTCAGTGAAATTCATGATTTCAATCGGCAGAGTATGGCGCTTTATCGTGGATTCGAAAAGAGCGGAAGTATATTACTCAAAGCTATAGCTTCTTATCTAGGACTAGCAGATCATTATTTCGAACCATTTATTAAAAATGGTAATTCAATTTTACGAGCGATACATTACCCTCCTATTTTACATGAGCCTAAAAACTCCATCAGAGCAGAAGCGCACGAAGATATTAATCTGATAACTCTTCTTGTAGGAGCCAGTGCTGAGGGACTGGAAGTGAAGACTGCCGATGGAAGCTGGCTAAAAGTCAATGCCCCCGAAAATCATTTTGTAGTCAATGTAGGTGATATGCTGCAGCGACTGACCAATAATAGGTTGAAATCTACGACTCATAGAGTAGTGAATCCACCTCGTGATAAATGGCATACCAGCCGATTCTCCATGCCATTTTTTCTACATCCAGTATCTGAAATGGATTTGACGTGTTTGCCTTCCTGTATTAATGATACGCACCCAAGCGCTTATCAACCTATTACAGCAGGAGATTATCTCACAGAGCGTTTGCTAGAAATAGGACTCATAAAAAAATAAAATTTAAATTTACGTTAAACTAGTAATGCGGAGTAATTGAGGATAGATGTCGGTTTCAGAAGATTATAATTATACAGAAATAGGTAGTGGACCTACGGTGCTAATTTTGCATGGGCTTTTTGGTTCCTTGAGCAATTTTGAAACTATGATGCAATTAGCTGGTCATAAATATCGGTTTGTCATGCCATATCTTCCGCTATATGATTGCGAACTTAAGCAGGCCAATCTGGATGGTATGGTGACTTATATCAAAGGTTTTGTAGATTTTATGGGATTGAAAGAATTTTCTATACTCGGCAATTCCTTAGGCGGGCATTTGGCTTTGCTATACGCTATTCAATACCCTTCAAAGGTTAAGTCATTAATATTGACTGCAAGCAGTGGGTTGTTTGAAAGTTCTCTGGGAAATGAATATCCTAAACGAGATAAAGATTTTCTGCGATCTAAAATATTAGAGACTTTTGGTAATAAATCTATCGTAACAGAAGAATTAGTGTCTGAAATAGAGGCTATAGTGAATTCTAAATCTAATGCTATTCGTATAATTAAAATGGCAAAGAGTGCTACGCGTCAGAATCTGCTTCATAGCATTCATACAATTACAAATAAAACCTTGCTGATATGGGGCAGAGAAGATTCTATAACACCGCCTTTCGTGGCAGAAAAATTTCATCAATTAATGCCCAATTCTGAACTATCATGGATAGAGGGTTGTGGTCATGCTCCTATGATGGAGTATCCGAAAGAATTTACAGAGGCTATGTTGCCATTTTTAGATAAAGTATACACACCTTAGACTATGAATGAGTATATCGATACAGAGGTTAAGCCTATTTTGGAAAATATTCCTTCTACTTTGGAAGCCACAATACATTCCCATCTACCCCTAATAAACGGAGCAGGGGAGTGGCTAGGTGCGCTAGAACAGGATGTCATAGCTAATTATTCTAAGGAAGACATCATCCTAGAGCCTTTATTTATAGTGCCGAGCCATGTCCACCCGCTCACTTGTCTGCAGCGAATGAAGGAATTAGGCGCTAATGTGGTATTCATAGTAGATAAAGGGGTCTATCAAGGAGCCTTCAGTTATCAATCTCTTATACATTATTTCCAAGATCATATGAGCTTGTCTTTAGATTCGGCTATTTTGGTTTTAGAAATCTCAAGTTATCAATTTTCATTGGCAGAGTTAGCTAGAGTGGTGGAGTCTGAGGGAAATAAAATATTAACCTTTCATTCTCGATATTTGAATTTAAATATCATCGAACTGACCCTTTCGTTTCAATACAACGACCTCAAAAGAATCATTGGCATACTTGAGAATAAGGGCTATCAAGTGACCAATTATTTCAACGAAACGGGAGTCTATGATTATCTGAAAACTAGATATGAAAATCTTCTCACTTATCTAAATGTTTAACCTCCGTTGAAAATAGCATTATATAGCAGAAAACTAAAAGAGCAGCATAAAGACTATGCGCTAACTCTTCTTGAATTTATTAAAAAGAATCACATGGATCTCTATCTATGTGAAGAACTGCAAGAGTTGGATTTAGCTAATCAATCTATATCTAGTTTTAAGAATTGTATAGATATCAAAGAAATTAAGCCAGACTTGATGATAAGCCTAGGTGGTGATGGCACTATACTGGATACTGTGGTATTGACTAAACTTACGCAGACTCCAGTGTTGGGAGTGAATTTAGGCAGACTGGGTTTTCTGGCGGGTGTAAATAAAGAAGAGTCCTATGGAGCTATTCTCAAATTTCAAGAAGGAATTAAAAATATAGAAGAGCGCATGCTTCTGGAGGTTAATGCCAACATCCCTATATTTATAAATGAAAATATAGCCCTCAATGACCTTACATTTCTCCGTGCGAATACCTCTTCTATGATAGAGGTCACCGCCTATGCCAATGGAGAATTTCTCAATGAATATATAGCCGACGGTTTGATAATCTCCACATCTACCGGATCTACTGGTTATTCCCTGAGTTGCGGTGGACCTATTCTACACCCGAGTACCAATAGCTTTATTATTACCCCTATAGCGCCACATAATTTGAATATACGACCTATTGTGCTGCCAGATGATACAGTTCTTAGCTTTGAGATCAAAGGGCGGACCCCAGAGTTTTTATGCACTCTTGACTCGCGGCTGACTCATATCACCTCACAGCACATCATTTCGGTGCGAAAGGCGCCAAATTCTTTTTATATATATCAGCCAAATGAAAGTAATTTTTGGAATGCGCTCAAAGAAAAATTATACTGGGGAAAGAAGTCGCTTGCATAGATTAGGATAACTGAACGTATTAAGTTATGACTATTAATAAAGTCTGTAATTTAGACTGCCTAGCGGGTTTTAAAAAAAATGAAGAATGAAAGTGAAAATTGATATTTACAGATCCTCCGTATTTCCAATACCTTGTCAAGTGCGTCTGAGGGCTTAAAAATCAGAAATATGTAGTCCCCGAATTCGAATCTGATCTCTACAATACGGAGGAGTACTTAGTTTTCTTAGAAGATGTTCTGGCAGAATGCTTTCGCTTAGCCAAGCTAGGCGCAGCGGTCTATCTTTTTGTGGATTAGCAAGGCCTTAGCAGCTCAGAAGCTAGGCAAAAATCATATTGGTTTCGAAAGATCTTAAGAGTATTGTGGTATTATAAAGGATCAGTCGAGGAAAATAGAGGGCAAATAATTTGCTATTTCTTCATTGGTAAACGAAATGTGGTAAATTCTTTCGAATAAAATAGACTTTTGCTTATGTTGGGTTTGGATATAGGTATTTACAAATTTGCTTTGCTCTTGTATGTTTTTTTCTAAATCTGCTACACTAGCTGTTAGTCCTGCTGGATTTATCCCTAGTTTTTTATCTGGATTTTTGATTGCTTGGAGTTTGATTCTTAATTTTGATTAAAGTTAAATACAAAATTATAAATCACTCCAGCCAATTAATTATTAATCATCTTCCACAGCTTCTCTTTAAGCAATTCTATATTACGCATAGTAAGTGAAGATATGAAAATGACGTCTAGATTTTTTGGGAGTTCTTTGCGAATCCAACCTTCAATCTCATCATCGACTAAGTCGCATTTAGTTATCGCTACGAGTCTTTTCTTATCGAGTAATTCGGGATTGTATTTTTTTAGTTCCTTAAGGAGGATATTGTATTCTTTTTTGATACTCTCTGATTCAGCAGATATCATAAAAAGTAGTGCGGCATTGCGCTCGATATGTCTTAGAAATCGGTGTCCAAGACCTCTGCCTTCTGAAGCACCTTCTATGATACCCGGTATATCCGCCATACAAAAAGATAAGTTTTCTTTAAAACTCACAATGCCTAGCTGCGGTACAAGAGTTGTAAATGGATAATTCGCTATTTCTGGCTTGGCTGCGGATACTACGGAGAGCAGGGTAGACTTTCCCGCATTCGGAAACCCTACGAGGCCCACGTCTGCAAGCACCTTTAATTCAAATATCGTCCAGTTTTCGTCACCCATTTCTCCAGGTTGGGAATAGGTGGGTGCTTGATTGGTAGCTGTTTTGAAGTAGGTATTTCCTAGTCCTCCACGACCGCCTTTTCTTAGTATGACTTCTTGGTCATGGTCTGTGATTTCGAATAGGATTTCTTTTGTTTCTGTATCTTTTATAACTGTACCTAAAGGAACTTCTAATATTTGATCTTTTCCATCAGAACCAGTGCAATTGCCTCCAGAACCGTTCACACCATCATCGGCATGGACATGTTTTCTATATTTCAAGTGCAGAAGCGTCCATAGCTGTTTATTTCCTTTGACTATGATGTGCCCACCTCTTCCTCCATTTCCGCCATCGGGTCCTCCTTGGGGAACAAATTTTTCCTTGCGGAAATGTCTACTTCCAGCACCACCTTTTCCAGAGCGGCAGAATATATTTACGTAATCTATAAAGTTACTATCCAAACTAGTTAGTTTTAATTTGTAATTGTTAGTTTTTATGGAATTTTATATTGTATCATCTCCAACTTAAAATTCAAAACTTTCAAAATCCTAAAGTGCCTTGTCAATCTCCACTGTAATATTATTAAAAATTGTCTCTATATCACCAATCCCATTGACCTTAGCTACTTTATTTTGAGCTTCATAATATGGCAACACATGAACCGTCTTAGTGAAATATTCGTCTATACGTTTTACCAATTTGTCAGCACTATCATCGGCTCTGCCACTGATTTTACCTCTTTCATGGATACGTTGTTCTATTTCAGATTGTGATACTTCCAGTTCTAATACAAGATTGACTTTTTGTCCTTTTGATTCTAAAAATTTATCCAAAGCTTCTGCTTGCCCTACTGTGCGAGGAAAACCGTCAAGGATAAATCCTTTGACATCTGTATACTGAGACATTTCATTTTCAAGCATGCGAATTGTAATTTCATCGGGAACCAGAATTCCATTGTCGAGAATACTTTGAACTTCTTTTCCTAAATCTGTTTGCTGACTAATATGGGCGCGAAACATGTCTCCTGTAGAAATATGTTTTAATTGATATTTTTCAATAATCTTATCGGATTGAGTACCTTTACCTGCGCCGGGAGGACCGAAAATAACTAAGTTGAACATAATTTATAATGTGAAAAATTAATTAATATAAAGCCAAATAACCCTGCTGATTCTTAAAGTGTATGGTAGCACCAGAATTGACAATATTCCTACTGTAATAAAGGTGAATATTATTGATTTGTCAAAGTAAAACGTCAGCATCAACGCAGTGAGTAGAAATATAAATGAATTGACTAGATAGGATACATACATAGCCCCTAAGTAAAATCCGGGCTCAGGCTCAAAATTGACTTTGCAGCTTGGACATTCTGGATGCATGGTGATAAAATTGAATATGTTAAACGACGAATATTTAAACATATCTGATATACCGCACTTTGGGCATTTGCAGAAAATGATACTTAAAAACTTGGACATTGATTTAATCTAAACTACAAATTTAGTAATAAATCCGCAGTTCAATCAAAAAGAGTCAAGGTTTCTCTGCCCTCGTATAGACTTCGAACGATTCCATCTGCAAGACCTATTTTAGGTACATAGATATCATTTACTTTAGCTGCTTTCATGATAGTAGTATAAATTTCCAAGGCTGGGACAATGACATCCGCGCGATCGGGATTAAAATTGTATTGAATGATCCGCTCATCTACTGTCAATATCTTCAAATCTTTATGCATATCTCTTAAATAACGGGCAGTCAATGGCTTTCCTAGTGGTTTTTGACTTTTCTTAAATAGTGTATTAATATTGCCACCTGTTCCTACTGCTACGGTGTCTTCAGCAAGTTTTAGTTCTTTAATAAAAGTCTCCATTTCCAACCATTCCTTGTATTCTACCAAGTTTTTCAATGCACGTACAGTCCCTATTTTGAAACTGCGACTTGCTCTAGATTTCCCCTTATAATAATAAGTGAGCTCTGTGCTTCCACCACCTACATCGATAAAAAGATAACCTTTTTCATCTTTTATATATTCTGCTATCTGTGTAGTATAGATGATTTTCGCCTCTTCCTTTCCTTCTATAAGGTCTATTTTTATCTCACTATTTTTATAGACAGTTTCTACTACATCCAGAGCATTTGATGCCTCACGAAGGGCAGATGTAGCGCAAGCTCTATATTTTTTTACTTTGTAGCATTTCATTAGGCTATAAAATGATTTCATAGCTTCAGAGAGCATTTCTATGTTATCGTCCTGTATTTCATTTTTAACGAAACTATCTGATCCTAATCTGATAGGAGCGCGAACGAGAATAGCTTTATCAAAATGCGCTTGGTCATTAATTACATATACATTCATGATAAGAAGTCTAACACCATTAGAGCCTATATCTATCCCTGCATAACGGTCTATTTTCATTTTTAAACGTGGTTTTTATTTGCTAAATCAATTAAAAATAGCGCATTACTATTTATTGAAAACTAGTTTACTGTTTGTAAAAATTTTGAATGGAGTCCCAGCATTTTGCTTTTAAGTTTTCATCTTTAGAAGTCGTCAGGGTATTTAGATTTTCCATTAAAAGTATATGCTTCATTTCATATGAAGTAGATTTTAGCTTTTCAAGCGTTACAGGTAAATTATTCATAAGCGCATCTTCGCCAAATATAAATATTTTGCTAAAGTTGAATTCATGGATAAATTGAATGAAATTGTTTGATTTAGAGTTATTTATATTGACTACATATATGTTCTCAATATTCATCATGAGTTTTTTAAAGACCTTTGTCAAAGTTTTATAATCTTTGCTTTCAGAGAGCGGAGAAGAACAGTTCATAATGCAACATATGCTAGAGAATTTACTTCCTAAATTTTCATAGGAAATAGAATCAGAGTATAGAATAGGTTTCTGGTGGATTTCTTTGCTCTGGATAGAAGTATAAATTTTTACACGGTTGATAAGCATTATTTGAGACATGAATTGGGACATCAAAATTACGAAAAATCCGAGAACTAATCTAGATAATACAGATTTTTCTAGTTTAGGATTTGGCAAAACCTTTACGGATCATATGTTTATCGCTGATTATTATGATGGTGCATGGAGAGATTGTCGTATTGAACCTTTCGGAAATTTAGATTTGCACCCAGCTACTTTTGCACTTCATTATGGTCAGAGCATCTTTGAAGGTCTCAAAGCAGAGCGAAGTCCTGATAATAAAATTTTACTGTTTAGGCCCGAAGCCAATGCTGAGCGCTTTCGCTTATCAGCTGAAAGACTTGCTATGCCAGCAGTTCCCAAAGATTTATTTATCCAGTCTATTTCCGAATTGATTAAAGTAGACGCCGCTTGGGTACCTAAGGGAATAGCCAATACAAGTCTTTATATACGGCCATTTCTTTTCGGTACAGATCCCATTTTAGGGGTTAAAATTGGAGATCATTATAAATATATAGTCATCATTGGTCCTGTGGGTTCATATTACGCGGAGCCAGTCAATGTATTGATTCAAGAGAAGTATGTTCGTGCATTTCCCGGTGGCACGGGTGCAGCTAAGTTTTCTGGAAATTATTCCGCCACCCTACTTCCTGTTAAAGAAGCGAAAGATCAAGGTTGCAATCAAATACTATGGACTGACGGATTTGAGCACAAATATTTTCAAGAAATAGGTACGATGAATATCTTTTTTCAAATTGGTGATACCTTAATCACTCCTTCTCTAGAAGAGGGCACTATTTTGCATGGCGTTACTAGAGATTCTATATTGAAGCTAGCCAAAGATAAAGGTATCAAAGCCGAAGAACGAAAAATTTCTGTAACTGAATTTATGATAGCTTATGAGAATAAGACACTCCGCGACATGTTTGGTGCGGGTACTGCTGCTGTGGTCAATCCTATTGCAAGCTTTGTATATCATGATAAGCAATATGATCTAGACTTTATGGATAGGCAGATATCTCAAATAATGAAACACGAAATAGAAGGTGTTAAATCTGGTCTTTTACCTGACCCACATAATTGGGTTCTGGTTGTAGAATAATTTTCGTACTTTCGTCAACATTTTTTATTACGTTATATATTTTAAACCGTTTCATTTAATGTAATTTTTATTTAAGCAGTCTTCTGGCTAGTTTATCTAAATCTTAAATACTACACTATGGCTAAGAACAGATTCGCTACAAGCGGACTCAATCAAAAAGACGAAGCAATTTTTGTGGCGTTAGAACTCAATGTTAATAGCATGAATATTGAGGTTAAGCATTTCACTACAAGTGGAATGAAGGATGAAGAAATAGATCTAATTTTAAAGAAATTTGTCTCTGGAGAGGATGTAGAATTCCCAGTAAATACTATTATAGAAAACAGAAGTTTTACTGAAGAATCGCTGCTACCTGACAATATAAAGATAGAAGGAAAGAGTGGAGCTATTCGTCAACTTCAAAATGAATGGTCCTATTTACTTCTCAATGCTAAATTATTTGAACAATTTAATGCGCAATTAGAGGATATAAAAATTAAAGCAGCTGAATTAAAACATTTCAGTTCAGACATATTTGAAGAGGCTAAAGAATTTTGGGAGAAAGTGCTAGATTACAAAAAGGAAAGGGAAATCAGTCAAGAAAAGCTCGCCTATTTCAAGGAAGAAATAAACGGTGTTTTCGACCATCTCAAAAAATTGAAGGAATCATTATTACGCGAGAAGGATGCGAGTTCTGAGAAAATACGTCAAGAATTTTCAGAACTATTGACAAGTATAGATACTAGAATAGAAGTGCAGGGGGTTCATTTTAAAAGCATTCTAGAAGAGCTAAAGGCCATGCAATCCAAACTGCGCACTGAAGATATCAAACGCGATATAAAAAACATACTTTTTGATGATATCCAATCGCGATATGATCGCATCAAATTAAGAAGAGACACGTTAATGGGTGGAGTTAATAATTCTAGAATAGACGGTTTGAATCTAGCTTTAGCTAGAATGCAGAAGACTCTAGATATGGATAAAAAAGACTTAGATTACAATTCTAAGAAGTTAGATTATGTCAATAATAAACTCGAATTGCAATTAAGAGAGGCTAAAATTAAAGTACTGAAAGATAGAATAGCCTCCAAGGAAGAAAAATTGGCAGATATTCAGAAGACTCTTCAGAAACTGACTAAAAGATCGAATTCAAAAGAAAAGCCAGCTACACCAGAAGTAATTCCTGCAACTCAAGATATAGTTAAGCCTATCGAAGTACCAGTGATTATAGCTGATGAGCTAGCTGATCTGTCTGGAGTGTCCGATTCTATAGATAAAACTGAATAATAGAAATATGGAATCAATTTATCGATTACTAAAAGCTGTTTTAATTGAATTTTTTAAAACAAACTATTCAGAGTGTATTCCATCTGATTTTATCTTTCAATCTACCAACAAAGAGCATCAGGGACACATAACCCTCATGGTATTTCCGTTGGCTAAGTTAGTCAAAAAAAGTCCTGACGATTTAGCGAATGCGATTGGAATATATCTTATGTCCTCAGACTTGATATTAGGTCAGCAAGTAATTAAAGGATTTCTAAATCTCCGGCTTTCTCCCAAAGCCTTTCAACTTTTAATTCAAGATAACTCTGATTTAAAGATAGAATCTAAAGATTTAAAAAAGATAGTATTGGAGTATTGTGGGCCTAATACCAATAAGCCCATTCATATCGGACACCTAAGAAATATGTTTCTTGGCTACGCCGTAGCTGCTATTTTGAAAGAAGTAGGTCATGATGTGCACAAGGTTAATATTTTCAACGATAGAGGGATCGCTATTTGCAAAAGTATGGTCGGCTATATGGAATATGGAAATCAAACCACTCCTGAATCTGAGGGTATTAAAGGTGATTTTTTTGTTGGTAAATTTTATGTCTTGTTTAGCACTGAATGTAGCCGCCAAGCACAGCCTTTCATAGCCCAAGGTATGAAAAAGGAAGAAGCAGAGGCTCAAACGGCTATATTTCAAAAAGCAAATGACCTACTAATAAAATGGGAGAACGGAGACATAGAAGCTATTGCTCTTTGGAACTTAATGAATGGCTGGTTCTACGATGGAGTAAGAAAAACCTATGCTAGACTTGGTATAGATTCTGAAAAGGATTACTACGAAAGTCAGGAGTACAAAAAAGGAAAAGATATAGTAGAAATAGGATACCAAAGTGGAGTATTCCAAAAAGATGAGACTGGAGCTATCTATATTGATTTAACTGATAAAGGCTTAGATAAAAAGTTTTTACAACGGTCTAATGGTACCTCATTGTACATTACTCAAGATATGGCACTCGTCAAGCAGCGATTTGATGACTACCGCATGGACAAAATGATTTATGTAGTGGGAGATGAGCAGAATTATCATTTCAAAGTACTAAAGTACATTATGGAGGCTATGCAGGAGCCTTTTTCCAAGGATATATATCATTTATCTTATGGTTTGGTGTTAGGAAAAGATGGCTCTAAATTCAAATCTAGGGAGGGAACACCCGCTGATGCGGATATGATACTGGATGCCGTCGTGGAGGAAGCTAAATCTCAGACACTTGAGAGTGGTAAAGCTGAACAATTTTTAGAAAAAGAATTGAAGGAGATAGCAGAAAGTGTAGGTTTGGGCGCATTGAAATTCGCATTACTCAAGGTTACGGCTACTAAAAATATCGTTTTTGATCCTAAAGAGGCTGTAGATCTTAATGGAGATACAGGTTCATTTATCCAATACACATATGTGAGAACTAAGTCACTATTAAGCCGATGGGAAGGAAAACTTAATGCTCAGATGGCAACAGAATTAGCTGCTGAAGAAGAAGACTTAATCCTTCATTTAAGTAGTTTCAAATCTTGTTTACTGCGTTGTGCTGAAGCTTTAGATCCTGCTGAATTAGCCCTATATACCTTAAATTTAGCTAAGATCTATAATCGTTTCTATGCTCAAGTTTCAGTTTTAAAAGAGGAAAACATAGAAAAAAGAAATTTTCGAGTCTTTTTGACAAATTTAACAAATCAAGTCTTGAGTAAATCGCTCACTATACTAGGAGTACCATTGCCCGAAAAAATGTAATAATTAATTGATACGTTTAGAGTATTCATAAATCTAATAATTTTCAATATTTTTATTTGTTTTTTTTTCTATAATCTAGTAAGAATTTACTAAATTTGTAGTATACAAAATAAAATATGAAAAAACTAATATTACTGATCACTTTTGCGATTAGTTTTAGCCTCGGAGCTCAATCAACACAAGATACTATTGATAAGCCTTTTTGGCAGTCGATGATGTTTGATCGTACTGTTAACATACACAAGGCAAAACGCGCATTCGATTTATATTTCTCCAATAAAGCTAAAATAAAAGGAACTGGTTATAAGCAATTTGAGCGTTGGTACCATCACTGGTCTATGAAAGTAAACCCCGACGGTAGTTTCCCTGCGCCAAATCATACGCTGAATGAATATAGAAAATTTAGAAGAAATAATTTGACCCCGCGGTCTGGCACTGGTGCGTGGAAAAATCTTGGACCCTTTGATGATCCGTTTCTAGTAGGCGAGTTTGTTGGAGTTGGCAGAGTAAATGCAATTGGATTTCATCCAAGTGATGAAAAAATAATCTATGCTGGGGCGCCGCAAGGCGGCTTTTGGAGAACCTATGATAAAGGAGCTAGTTGGACTTCGACCACGGACGACTTGCCTACACTTGGAGTATCAGCTATAGCATATATACAAAATTCTGCTACAGATTCTGTGATTCTTATTGGTACAGGCGACCGTGATGCAGGAGATGCCAATGGTTTAGGAGTTATGAGATCTACCAATGGAGGAGTCTCATTTATTTCATCTAATACGGGTATTGGAAATCGCACAGTAGGTATGTTTGCTCAGAACCCTCTCAATAAGAATACTATTTTTGCAGCAGTAGACAATGGCATCTATGTGAGCTATAACCAAGGAAATAACTGGATACAGAGATCTAGTGCAGGTAATTTCAAAGATATAAAGTATTGCCCCGGAGATACTATGACGCTTTATGCTACGCAGAATGGCTTGTTCTATCGATCTACTGATGCAGGAAATACATGGACGTCTATCAATACAGGTTTTACAGCCACAGGTCGAAATCGATTGGCTATAGCCGTGACAGCTGCTAATCCTAATATTGTTTATGTGGTAGCTAGTAATGCGAGCACCAATGGATTAGAATCTTTTTATAAATCTTCCAATAAGGGTTTATCTTTTACAGTCAGAATGGGAGGTTCATTCAATATACTTGGATCAAATACCAATGGCTCTGCCGCAGGCGGTCAAGGATGGTATGATCTTGCTATTACAGGTAATGATCAGGATTCAAATATGGTAGCAGTAGGTGGAGTCATTCAGTTTAGATCCGATAATGGAGGTACTTCGTGGTCAGCTATTTCACATTGGTTTGGCGGCGGCGCACCATTTGTGCATGCTGATGTGCATTATTTGGCTCGTAATCCTCTGAATAATGAGCTCTATAGTGGCAATGATGGCGGAGTTTATACCACTTCCAATAATGGAACTTCTTGGACAATACGGAATAAAGGACTAGCCATTTCACAGTTTTATAATTTTGGAGTCTCTCAATTGTCTAAAACCAAATTTATCACTGGAGCTCAAGACAATGGAACGAGCTGGGGTTCGGATAGCGCTAGCTGGCAAACGGCCAATTTTGGAGGAGATGGTATGCAGTGTGAGATTAGTAATTTTGATACCACGGTCATGTTTGGAAATGTTCAATATGGTAGTCTGCGTCGCACTAAAAATAATGGAGCTAGCTGGCAAGGATTAGCGGCTTCCATTCCAGGTGGTCCCGGTCCATGGGCGGCACCTTGCCATCTGCACCCTCGATTAAACGATATCATGGTTATACTCTATACGCAGGGAATTATTAGTAAAAATATAGTATCAGCTGCGAATCCGACTTTTGCCAATTTCACTTCAGGTGTTACGGGTACTGGAAATGCACTACGTTTTTCTAACGTAAATGATTCTTTAGTTTTCATGGGCTGGACCAATGGGAATTTTAGAGTAGCTAATATATTGGCAAGTCCAATAAAGGTAGACTCCATGTCCAGACCGGCAAACAATACAATACGAGATATTGAAACAAGCTTCAACAATGAAAATGTAGTTTATGCTGCCTGTGGAAATAGAATTTATAGGTCCCCAAACAAAGGTGGCACATGGACTGACATTTCAGCTAACTTGCCTAATATTCCTATGTTTTCCATTGTTTTGGATAAAAATTCACCCGAAGGATTATACGTAGGCACCGATGCTGGTGTCTATTACAAGGATTCTCTTATGGCTAATTGGATCTACTATAATACGGGGCTCCCTATTAATACGGAGGTAAGAGATTTAGAAATAGTCTATGATACGCTATGTTCCTCCAACTCTGTGATATTTGCAGGTACATATGGCAGAGGGTTATGGAGAGGAGATTTGCGTGTATCTGAGACACAACCCAATCCTGATTTTTCTATTGCAGCAAGCGCCTGCACCGGCATACCTGTTCAAATTACGAGCAATGTGACTAGTATTTCCAATAATGGTCTTTCCACACGCTATAAATGGATTATTCAGCCGAATACCTATAGCTATCAAGCGGGCTCAACAGATACATCTATAAACCCTGTAATTATTTTTAATCAAAGTGCCAAGTATACCATATCGCTCAAAGTATCTAAAACCTATGGCGGATTCTGCACTATAAAGAAAGATTCAGTTATATCGGTTGGCACGAGTGGTAATCTGACCTTAAAGTCGGCCTCTGACACTACTGTTTGCGCAGGAGATAGCGCATTAGTGAGATTAGGAGGTATGCAAAATTATTCGTTTCAGCCTGCTGCTGGTGTGAATATATTTAATGATTCCTTTGCCTATATTAAACCTACAGCTAATCAAACTTATACCATTATAGGTGATAATAATGGCGCATGTCATGATACAGTATATGCCACCATAAATGTTCGTAATTATCCTACATATACACAATCAGGGCTTCTTAAGTATTGCCAAGGAGATTCTACTGTGATACAGTTTACTGGCGTAGATTCTACTTTTTGGACTCCTAGTGCTTCTATAACTAATTTGAGTCCTACACAGCAGAAAGTTAAGGTGAGCACGAGTGCAAATTATACAATAAGATTGGTTAAAGCAGGTATGTGCGATGTAAAAACTATCTTACCTATTACCGTTCTTAATTATGCCAATTTTAATTTATCCAAAACAGGTGTTCAAGAAATTTGCAAAGGTGGAGTATTAAGTGTGAGTGAAAATAATTCTATTCCTATGCGCGTATGGTCACCAGCCACAAATGTGACCAACGCGGGTATAAATGTGTTTGAATTTAACCCTATTGTGAATACAAAATATTATCTCACCACACAGGATACAAATTTCTGTCCTGCTAGCAAGGATTCTATACAGATCAATGTACTTTCATTGCCTAATTTAAGCATTTCAGGTCCGTCCATTGTATGTTCAGGTTCCAGTTTTCGACTTATTGCCTTGGGTGGAATAAGCTATACATGGTCTCCTGCCACTTTTCTCAGCGCATCTAATAAGGATACGGTAATTTGTAGTCCTGGATCTAGCATTAATTATACCATCACAGGATCAGACGGTAAATGTACAAATACGGCTACTAAATCTATTACGGTAACGACTACATCCTTAAAACTTAGTTATACAGGCCGGACGGAAGCCTGTCTGGGTAGTGGTAAATTAATTTTATATATAAAGGGAGCAGATACTTTACAGTGGTATCCACCAAATTTAGTAACCGATGAAAATGGTGATACTGTGCTTGTTAACTCTGAAAAAGACACTACTTTAAAGGTAGTGGGGCGCACAGGTACCTGTAGAGATTCTATTTTAATTCCAATAAAAATAAGACCGATTCCGAGCGTAAGTATCCTCAATAAAAATCAAAGTCCTATATGTGCTGGAGAGAGTATTCTAATTCGAACTTCAGGTGCCAAGAACTATTTCTTAAAACCATTATACAACGCAACTAAACTTAAAAATGATTCATTCAGATTAGCTCCATTGGCAACTACTAAGTACCTAGTTTTCGGTGCTAATGAATATGGTTGTGAAAGTATGGATTCTATATCAGTTATTGTAAATCCTTTACCCAGTTTGACTATATCTCCTTCCAACATCACTTTGGAAAAAGGGGACTCCTTGCAGATAATAGCTAGTGGAGGCGATAATTATTTATGGTCTCCCACAAAATATATCAAAGGTAGTCAAACAAGTAATAAAATCTTAGTTAAGCCAGATTCAGATATCATTTATCAAGTAGAGGTCACTTCAGTTGATGGCTGTAAGTCTAAAGGATTGGCTATCATTTATGTAAAGCAAGACCCTAATCCACCTAGTGCTATTTCTTCAACAATACTGAGACAGATTTTAGTTTATCCAAATCCAGCCAAGGATTTTCTCACTATAGAGACTCCAGAACTACTTGTTATGAAGATGTATAATATTCAAGGTGCTCTGGTTTTAAGTCAGACCATAACAGAACCTAAAGCGAGACTGGATATTAACCATCTGGCGAGTGGGCAATATACCCTGCTCATGGAAGCGGGTAGCAAAAGAAAAAAAATATCTAAAATTGAAATTATAAAATAATTAAACCCTATCATGAATAAGATTGTCTTACTAATAAACTTTTTTCTTTTGTCTTTGGCACTCGAAAGTCAAACCATACAAGATACTATCAATAATCCATTTTGGCAGGCCATGATGTTTGATCATAGTATCAATATCAATAAATCGAAACGTGCTTTTGATTTATATTTTTCCAATAAACCGAAAGAGAAAGGAACTGGATACAAACAATTCGAGCGCTGGTATCATAATTGGAAACAAAAAGTTAATGCGGACGGTAGTTTTCCTGCGCCAGATAGAACGAACCAAGAAATGAAAAAATATTTTAGAAATAATCTAACTCCGCGCTCAGCCACTGGATCATGGACTAATCTAGGTCCAAACTATAACGCCACATTGACTTATTCAGGCTTATTTCCGCATGCAGGCGTAGGCAGAGTGAATGCTATCGCTTTTCATAATACCAATCCAAATATTATCTATGCAGGAGCACCTCAAGGAGGGTTTTGGTATACGACAGATAAAGGAGCCAATTGGACTGCGAGCAATGATAATTTAACGTTGACTTCACTGGGAATATCAGATATAGCTTATATTCCTGGAGTTGCAGACTCTGTAATTCTGATAGGTACGGGTGATAAAAATGGAGATGTATCATCTGGTATAGGAGTTTGGCGCTCTACTAATGGTGGTTTATCTTTTATTAATTCTAATACTGGCATAGGTAATAAAGTAGTTTCACGCTTTGCTGTAAATCCTGAAAGAAATAGTACGATATACGCAGCTGTGGATGATGGAATCTATGTTTCATACAATAAAGGATTGAACTGGACCAAAAGAGCAACTGCTGGCACTAATTATTTTAAAGATATTAAGTATTGTCCAGGTGATACCATGACACTTTATGCTGCAAGATTTGGTATGTGGGGTCCTTATGCTGATTTCTATCGTTCAACAGACGCTGGTGCCACATGGACTATGGTCACTTCTGGATTGAATGCGGTCAATAGAAATAGAATCGAAATAGCCGTAACTGAAGCGAATCCGAATATTGTATATTTAGTTGCTAGTAGGTCAGGAACACATGTTCTAGAAGCATTTTATAAATCATCCAACAAAGGTGCTAGTTTTACTCAAAGAATCAATGGAACCGCTTTTAATATTTTAGGTGGAGATATAGGTGGTGGAGATACTAGAGGTCAAGGCTGGTATGATTTATCTATTATCGGTAGTCCTACAGATTCTAATTTCGTTTTAGTAGGGGGTATCAATATTTTTAAATCGGCTAATGGAGGTAATTCCTGGACCCCAAGTGCTTCTTGGCGAAGTGAAGGTGGTATAGATTACGTACATGCAGACATACATTATTTTGGTAGAAATCCTATTAATAATGAAATCTGGGTAGGAAGTGATGGAGGAGTAGATTTTACAAACAATAATGGTACGACCTACACAAGTAGAAACAATGGATTATCTATTGGACAGATATATAATTTAGGAGTTTCCCAGCGCTCCAAGACTAGATTTATCTCGGGATTTCAAGATGATGGAACAAAAGTAGGTAGTACTCCGACTAACTGGATAGCTAGAGTAGGAGGGGATGGTATGCAATGTGAAATTAGTAATTTTGATACTACTGTACTTTTTGGTAATGTGCAATATGGTGATTTGAGAAGATCAACAAATAATGGAACTTCGTGGACTGACATTACGGTTCCAGGGCAGCCTGGTCCATGGGCAGCACCTTGTCACCTGCATCCGCGAAGAAATGACATCATGGTTGTATTATATAAAGATGCTAGAGTGAGTAAAGATATTGTAACCGCTGGTGTTCCTGCTTTTAGCAATATTACTACTGGGGAAACAACAGACGGATCGGCTATTCGATTTTCTAATGTTAATGATTCCCTAGTATTTTTAGGTTGGGAAGATGGAGTTTTTAGACAGGCCAATATTTTAGCTAGTCCTATGACGTCTGTCACTATGTCTAATCCTAATGGAGGTAGCAGAATTAGCGATATCGAAACGAGTTTTAATAATGAAAATGTCGTCTATTGTACATCAGGCAATAGAGTTTATAAATCTACCAATAGAGGTACTAGTTGGAACAATATATCTGGCACCCTGCCTAATATTCCTATGCACAGTATTGTTTTAGATAAAAACTCTGCAGAAGGTCTATATGTAGGCTCAGACGCGGGTGTTTATTATAAAGATTCATTAATGGCCAATTGGGTTTTCTACAATACTGGTATGGCTGTAGGTTCTGAGATTCGGGATTTAGAAATCGTCTATGATACTGTATGCACCGATAGATCAGTGATATATGCTGCTACCTATGGCAGAGGCCTTTGGAAGGGAGACTTGAGAATATCAGAGACACAACCTAATCCCAATTTTACTATTCCAGCTAGTTCATGTGCTTCACTGCCTGTAAATATAACCAATACAACGATTCCTGGATCAAACGGCGCTCCTATCACTTATGAGTGGATTATTACTCCAGCCACCTTTACTTATGCTGGTGCTACCAATAGCAATTCTCAAAATCCAATTGTCGTATTTAATGCAGTTGGAAATTATTCCATTACCCTGAAGGCTTCTAAACCATACGGTGGTTTCTGCATGATATCTAAACCGAATATAATAAATGTAGGTAGTAAAGGGAATCTAACATTAAAGACTATCAATGATACAACCATTTGTCCAGGGGATAGTGTCCTAGTTAGCCTTGGGGGAATGCAGAATTATAATTTTACTCCAAATACCAATGTTTCTAAGCTTAACGACTCTTTAGCTTATGTAAATCCTACGGTACAAACTAACTATATGATTATAGGAGATATAAATGCTGGCTGCTTTGATACTACCTATGTCACGATAAGAATGAAGCCAAGTCCTACCTATACCTTAGCAGGAAATACCCGGATTTGTAATGGCGATTCTTCTATCATTTCTTTTACTGGTGTAGATACTGTCTTTTGGAGTCCTTTAAGTGGAATTACCGATTTGTCTCCAACAAATAAAAGGATAAAAATATCAACTACAAGTTCTTATAATATTCGTCTAGTTAAAGGTGGGACTTGTGATGTAAAATTCTCATTGCCTGTCCTCGTCAAAACAATCCCTAACTTTAGTTTATCTAAATCCTTTAATCAGGCTATGTGTATCGGAGATAGTATGATAGTAAATGAAAACAATAGCATTCCTAGTCTAGTTTGGAGTCCAGCGATAGGGATTACCTCACTATCGTCCTCAAGTTTTATTTTTAAACCCATAGAATCTAGAAAGTACATGCTGAGAACACTAGATACAAGTTATTGTGCTGCTAGTCGAGATTCAATTAATTTTACTATGATTGCAAAACCTACGGTTTTTGTCAGCGGCCCCAATGTAGTATGCTTGGGTAAATCAGTCACTTTTACAGCTAGTGGTGCTGATACGTTTAAATGGAGTCCTTCTACTTTTTTAAATACCACTATCGGAAATTCAGTTGTATGCACTCCTACTTCATCTAGAATTTATTCTATTCAGGGTATTACCGGACCTTGCTCTACTTCAGTTTCTAAAACCATAAATGTAGGTACAGTTCAAGCTAATCTTAATCTGGTAGGTAAAACCGAAGCATGTCTTGGATCAGTTGTTGATTTGGCAGTTTCTGGTGCAGATACGGTGAAATGGTTGCCAGCAAATTTGGTAAGTAGTGAATATGCAAAATCTGTTCGTATATCGACCAATACTTCCACTATCGTCAAAGTAATCGGTGAAACAGTCGGTTGTTTTGATACGTTGGATATACCTATTACTATAAGGCCATTGCCCCTTGTTATTGCCACTAAAAATGTATCTAATGCTATCTGCCCGGGTGAAAAAATAGCTATCAAGGCTACAGGGGGAGTTAGTTATTATATAGATCCTATTTATAATACTACCAAACCTAAATTTGATTCATTTATCATTGCACCAGTGGCTACTACTAAGTACATTGTCACAGGTATAAATAGTTTTGGTTGCCAAGGAAAAGATTCAATCATCATAGATGTAAATCCAATTCCAACGATAACTATAACTCCAACTATATCGACTATAAAAAGAGGCGATTCTTTTCAGATATCAGCTACAGGCGGTGTTACTTACGAATGGACTCCTAAAAAATATATTTCAGGTACCAATCTCGCTAATATGATTATGGTCAAACCAGACTCAGATATAGTATATAACGTTAAGGTAACCTCACAGGAAGGATGCATTAATAAAGGTATAGCCATTGTTTATGTTCAGCAGAATCCGAATCCACCTAGTGCATTGCAAAATTCAAGTTTAGCGAATATCGTTATTTATCCAATTCCAACTTCCAATGAATTAAATATAGAAACTACAGAAGAAATGCGTGCAACAATATACTCCCTAACAGGCTCTATGGTCAAAGAATTTAATCAATTCGAAACTAAACAAATATTGAATATTGGAGATTTAGCTGCAGGGACTTATTTGCTCTCACTAGAAAGTAGAAAGGGCACTAAAAAATTAACTAAAATAGAACTAGTCAAATAACTTAGATTACTAGACATAAAGATTGAAAATTAAATTATAATTAGATTAATTACTGATGCAAAAAATCAAGATAGTATTCGTCCTTGGAATCCTCTCCTTAAATCTCAATGCACAATCTACGCAGGATACTATTGATCAGCCTTACTGGATGGATATGATGTTTCGCAGAGATATAAACTTCTTTCAGACTAAGCGGGCCTTTGACCTTTATTTCTCCAATAAAGAAAAGGTGAGAGGTTCAGGACACAAGCAATTCGAACGTTGGGCAGATAATGCTAAAAGAGAATTAAATCCAGATGGTAGTTTTAGACCAGCTGATTTTATGCTAAAAGAATTAGCGAATTTTAAAGCCAATTCGTTGACACCTAGAAGTGGAAATCCGAAATGGACTTCCTTAGGTCCTTTTGAAAATCCTGCACCAGCCTCTATGCAGCGCGGCGTGGGAAGAATCAATGTGATAGCCTATCATCCAAATGATCCAAATATAATATACTGTGGAGCACCAGCAGGAGGCTTTTGGTATAGTACTAACAAGGCTCAATCCTGGACAAAAAGCAATACAGATGATCTACCAAGATTCGGAGTTTCTGCTATTGCCGTTATTCCTGAAGTTAACTCTACACCCTTGATTTTAGTTGGCACAGGAGATAGAGATGCGAATGATGCCCCAGGATATGGAGTTTATGTCTCTATGGATGGAGGAGTCAGTTTTACGCCATCGAATACCGGTATGGGCAATGATGTCGTTGTCAATAGACTTTTGGTAAATTCAATGGATAATAATATAATTGTAGCCGCCACCAGCAAAGGAATATTTAAATCCTACGATAAAGGTCAGAATTGGGTAAGAACTTCGCCAGCAATTGACTTTAAAGATGCAGTCTATCATCCCGAAGATACTAATTTCGTATATGCAGCTGCAGGCGGCACATTTTATAGAAGTATAAATGGCGGAAATGCATGGTCAATTGTTTCTAGTGGATTTACTACAGCATCCAAAAGAAGATTAGCTATAGCAGTGACAAGAGCTCAACCTGACTTAGTCTACGTGATAGCAGTAAATTCTAATAGAGGTATGGAGGGACTTTATAAATCATCCAATAAAGGAGCTAATTTCGCACTTCAATTAAGTGGAACCGTATATAACCCTTTGAGCAATTCTCAGAATGGCACCGGTACCACAGGTCAGGGAGAGTATGATTTAGCCATTGAATCGAGTCCATCAGATTCAAATATAGTCTATGTAGGTGGTATTAATGTATTTCGATCTATCGATGGAGGTAAAACATTTAGGTGTAAAGCATTTTGGTCATTCAGCGCGACTATTCCATGGGTTCATGCAGATATCCATTATATCGGTAGGAATCCTATTAACAATGAACTATGGATAGGAAGTGATGGAGGTATAGATTACACTGCCGAAGAAAGGCTCCCTTCAGGCTCAGGAGTTGACAACTTGTTTCCAATAATTAATAATAGAAATAGTGGATTAGTCATTGCTCAATTTTACAACTTAGGCGTTAGTCAATCTTCATTAACTAAATTTATCACAGGATCGCAAGACAATGGTACGAGCGCAGGAACTAATAAATTCGACTGGACTGCTGAATTAGGTGGTGATGGAATGCAATGTGAAATCAGTAATTTTGACACTAGAGTCATGTTTGGATGCATACAGTATGGTGATTTAAATCGTTCTATTAACGATGGGGTTAGTTGGAATTTCATTGCTAACTCTATTAATGAAAGGCCAGGCCCATGGGTTACACCCTATCACCTGCACCCAAGAGTCGATAATATTTTAGTGGCTATTTATAGGAATGTTTGGGTTTCTAAAAATGCCACAGGTACTGTAAATCCCTCTTTCAGCAGAGCAACTACCAATTCTTCTGTTGAAGGCTCTGCTGTGCGCTTTTCTAATGTAAATAATAATTATGTTTTCTGTGGCTGGAAAGATGGAGTTTTAAGATATTCTTCCAACATTCTAGCAGCTTCACCTACTTTCACTGGTCTACCAACCCCTCCTAATACAGGTGAAATTACGGATATAGAGACCAGTTATCTCGATGTCAACACTATATATGTTTCTAAAGGAAATCGCATATTTAAATCTACTAATTTAGGTGCTAATTGGACGAATATTTCAGGAAATTTACCTAACCTATCTATAAACTGCATCGCCTTAGATAAAAATGTACCAGAAGCTCTATATGTAGGAACGGATGCGGGTGTTTATTATAAAGATTCTACTATGACTAGTTGGATTTTATTTAGCGAAGGTCTTAGCCTCAATGCCCCAGTGCGAGATTTGGAGATAGTCTACGATGGGGATTGTTCTGCTAATTCAAAAATATTTGCGGCAACTTATGGCAGAGGGTTATGGCTCAATACAGTGCAAAAAACTAGTAATCCTAGCTTAACTCTGACATCAGATAAAGGATCTGCCATTTGCAAAGGGGAGAGTCTAGAAATCACAGCAGAAGGCGCTGATCAATATTTCAATGATATCTCACCTGACATTTCTAAAAATGGAATGAACAAATTTACCTTGAGACCTGCAGCGTCCGGTCAATATAGATTTTATGCTAAAAAGTCTGATGGTACTTGTGAATCAGCTATATTTGATGTCACGGTAAATCCTGTGCCTGTTATTTCGGTTTCACCAGCATCTAAAACAATAGATAAAGGTGAGAGTGTATCAATGTCTGCCACTGGAGCTGATGAGTATACATGGAGTCCAAATTCTTTTGTGTTATCAGGAAGTAATACGAATCGACTAAGCGTAAGACCAGATAATACGATAACCTATACATTGACAGGTAAAAGTTTGGAAGGGTGTCAAACAACCACTAAAATAACAATAACTGTCAGAGGTACAAGCAGTATACTTTCAAGTGAAAAAACAAAAGTAGAGATTTACCCTAATCCTAGTAGTGAATTTTTAAGTGTAAAATCAAATAAAAAAGTGAGTTTAAGTGTTTATAATATCTCAGGAAAAAGCGTTTTGGTAGAACCAGATCAGAAATATTATCACCAATTATCTATTGAAAATCTTCCTGTAGGCATTTATTTTGTAGAAGTCGTAACCGGAGAGAACGTGATAGAAACTCATAAACTAAAAGTAGATAGATAAATTAACTTATAAGGAATAGTATTATTTCTTATTTTTGCACGGGCAAGTCTTGTACGACCAGCTCCTGTCAAATCCCCCAGGGTAGGAATACAGCAAGGGTAGATGGTTGTAGCGGTGCGATATAAGTAACTTGCCTATTTTTTTTTAAACCTAGTTTATTAAAGATTGGCAAATTTGAAATTTCTTTTTTATCCTAAACAGTAGGTAGATTTCATGATTTTTATAGGTACGCTAGAAGGATTCGGAAAATATGTAAGCATGATAGGCTCGCTGTTTGCCAAGCCAGAAAAGTTCTCTATGTATTGGCGTGAAACTATGCGTCAGATGTATGATATAGGCGTAGGATCTTTTTGGATTATAGCTATAGTGGGTACCTTCATTGGTGCGGTCACAGCAGTTCAGTTTAGCAATAAATTACTTACCTTTGGTTTCATCCCCATGTGGTGGATGGGTAGTATGACGCGCGATAGCATGATCTTAGAGCTCGCACCAACTATCTCAGCCTTATTACTAGCTGGTAAGGTAGGCTCTAATATAGCTACTGAACTTGGCACTATGCGTATTACAGAGCAGATAGATGCCATGGATATAATGGGTGTCAATACCAGAGCATTTTTATTAGGTCCAAAAATTCTAGGAGGTTTAATGATTGTTCCTTCCCTGATAATTATGGCCATGCTTTTAGGTACTATTGGTGGCGCGATTGCGGGAGAACTAGGAGGCTACTACTCTTGGGAAGAATATAAATATGGACTTCAAGATGATTTCCAACCCAAGTATGTAAGACTCATGTTCATTAAGTCTATCGTATTCCCCTTTTTGATTACATCTATCGCCTGCTTCAAGGGCTTCTATGTAAAAGGCGGTGCACTTCAATTGGGTAAAGCGAGTACAGACGCCGTGGTCTATAGTTCTATAGCCGTAGTTGTTGCTAATTTTGTGATAGCCTTTTTATTTCTATAAAGATGATACAAGTCCATGATATAAGAAAGAGCTTTGGAGCACAGCAGGTACTAAAAGGTATTACTACAGAGTTTACACCTGGTCAGTGCAATATGGTCATTGGAAAGAGTGGAGCAGGGAAGACCGTTTTCATGAACTGCCTGGTAGGTCTTGTCGTACCTGATCAGGGTAAGATAGAACTCAATGAACGAAATATTGTCCCTATGAATCAGAAAGAGAAATCTGTCCTGCGAAAGGAAATGGGAATGCTCTTTCAGAAAAATGCCTTATTCGATTCTATGACTGTAGAAGAAAATGTTCGCTTCCCCCTCGATATGTTTACCGCCATGACGATAGCGGAGAAGCAGGAGCGCGTCAATTTCTGCCTACAGCGTGTCAATTTGCCCAGTGCTAGTCATAAGTTTCCATCAGAGCTATCTGGGGGTATGATGAAGCGAGTGGCCTTGGCTAGAGCTATGGTGCTCAATCCTAAATATTTATTCTGCGATGAACCTAACTCAGGATTAGATCCACAGACGGCTATAGTCATCGATGAATTAATTCAAGAAATCACTCGTGAATATCAGATAACCACTGTCATCAATACCCATGATATGAACTCTGTCATCGGCATAGGTGATAAGATTATCTATTTCTACGAAGGGGAGAAGAACTGGGAAGGCTCGAATAAAGAGATTCTGCATACCGATAATGAACGACTCAATGACTTTATTTTCGCCTCAGAGTTTTTGAAAGAAATTCGCAAGTTGAATTATAAATAGAATATATTCCATTTTGAAGTTTTATACTACTAGTATTAGTCTGATTGTTGAGATTTTGTTATGTTATTTAAACAATTCCTTCAATGCAGGCGCATCGGCTATTTTCAGTTTACCTGCCATGAATAAGCGTATTTCTCTGCGCTGCTGCGCTGTATCAAAATCTAGTTTTTCATCATTCGTTTCAGGGATAAGAGGTGCTACCTTTTTAGGTTTACCATTACTATCCAGCGCTACGAAGGAATAGTAAGCTGAGTTGCATTTATAGCGATTCTTAGTAGGAAGATTTTCTGCCCATACCTCTATTTTAACCTCCATGGAAGTAGAAAATGCGCGGGTTACTTTGCTCATGATGGTCACCACATCGCCCATTTTGATAGGATTTTCGAAACTTACCTGATCTACTGTGACCGTGACTACCACAGCCTCAGCATGTCTACCCGCACTCACCGCACTGCATATATCCATCCAGTGTAGTATTTTACCACCTCGTAGGTTGTGTATTGTATTCGTATCATTGGGCAATACGATTTCCATCATTTGCGAATAGGACTCTTGAGCTTTTTTTCCTTGCATTTTTTTCTTTTTCTTTCTAATTACTAATCACCAGTTACTATTAGCTAGTTATTACACATCATAATCTAAAATAATTTTCTTGCTTCTCGGCATAGACTGACAGGTTAATACAAACCCTTTAGCGATATCCTTATCAGAAAGGGCGTCTCTATCTTTCATCTCTATATTACCTGTTTTGATCATAGCACGGCAGGTGCTACAGGCTGCTACGAGACATGAGTATGGCGGATCTCCTCCAGCATTTAAGGCCGCATCTAGGATGGTCTCATTGTACTGACAAGTAAACTTCAATTTCTTTCCTTCATATTTGATTTCTACCTCAGCTGCTTCTCCAGGAGATAAAGGAGCATCGGTGGCGTCGCCCACACTGGCGGCTTGCATATCTTCTGCACTTTTAGCAGTAAAATATTCTCTATGAAATTTTTCAGGAGCTAATCCTACTAGCTGACAAGCTTTTTCCGTGGCTGAAATTATACCAGCCGGACCACAGACCCATAGATTGTAATTCTGAATAGGCAGAGACTTTATCCATTCGGCTAAATTGGTTTCATTTAGAAGATTTTCACCGTGGGTATGGAGTAAGTCAAGGGTGAATTGTGGATACTTGGCTTTCAATGCAGTTAATTCTGCATAAAACATTGTTTCATCTTGTGTGAGGGTGCTGTATTTTAGATAGACAGGCGCTGTGGTATGTGTCAACAATTCATGAATCATAGATAAAATAGGAGTAATACCGCTACCTCCAGCGACAAAGACGTACTGAGCTGCATTGGATAACTCAGGAAGGAGGAAGTTACCTTCTGGAGTGGATACTTCGATAGATTGACCTTCATTCACTAATTGATTGAGGTGCGCACTACCATATCCACCTTCTATTTGCTTGACCCCAATAGAGAAAAAATTCTTCTCAAAACTAGGTGAACAAATAGAATAGGAACGTCTGATTTTATTTCCGTCAATACTTAATTCTAGACTGACATATTGTCCAGATTTGAATTGATAAGCAGAAGCTAGATTTGTAGGAACTTCAAATGTTATTTTTTTGGAGAGTGGCGTGAGCCGTTCAGTTTTTGCTACTTTGAGAGAATTGAAATGCATTTTGAATGATTATTTTGACGTATTGAAATATTGTTTACTTCTTAGTATCATCGGATCCGTATCATTGACTATTTTTTGAAATCCCTCTGATTTGAAATACTGCTTAGCAATAATAGCCTTTAGATTGTTTTTAAGTTTTGTCTCATAGCTTGATTTAGTATTTTCATTATACTTAGCGCCATTATTCTTAGCATATTGAAGGAATTCATTGAGCAGTGAAGGGGAGACTTCATAACTTTTTTGAAATTCATTTATCGATTTATACTGTGATAAATGGCTAAAGTTGTTGAATCTAGAATAAACAAATTCTGGAACAAAACTGCGCAGTGCAGCCAGACTATTAAAGTCATAGTTGGTATCTAGAGCTACAAAAAAATCAGGATAAATACCGCCTCCACCTTTTACTTTTCGACCTTTTTTTGTCAAATAGACGACCGTATCGTTGCTCACTTGATTCGTTTCATTGAAAAATTCGCCATTTTTATAACGATCATAAACTTCCTCTTCGTAATTTTCTACTTGCTTATAAGGTTTTTGAATATTTCTACCAGAAGGAGTAAAGTATTTAGCCACTGTAAGTCTCACCGCACTGCCATCTCTTAATTCTATCTGATTCTGAACCAATCCTTTTCCAAAACTCCTGCGACCTATGACGACTCCGCGATCTAAATCCTGCACTGCGCCAGCTAGAATCTCAGAGGCACTCGCAGATCCCTCATCTATGAGTATGACTAGTTTTCCCTTCTCAAAAATCCCAGGCTTACCGCTGTAGAATTCCTCACGTTTGTATTTCAATCCTTGTGTGTAAACGAGAAGTTCCTTATCTGCAATTAGCTCATCTAATATTTTAACCGCTATTTCAAGAAAGCCTCCTGTATTTTGTCTTAGGTCTATGACCAGATTTTGAATTCGCCTTGCTTTTAACAAATTTAATTGAGTATAGAACTCATCATAGGTGTTTTCTCCGAAGGAATTGATCTTCAAGAACCCAGTTGTAGAATCTATCATTACAGCGGTTTCTACGCTCTTTACTTTTATATCGTCTCGTTTTAATACAATAGCAGGCAGGGCAGTTTGATTGCGCAGCAGGGTTAGTTTTACGGAGCTTCCTTTATTACCTCTCAACTTTTTAAAGACATCAAGATTAGTTATATGGGCTCCGGCTACTACAGTGTCATTTATTTTGATTATCTTGTCACCTGATTTGATTCCAGCCAATTCAGACGGACCACCTGAGATAGGGGAGACTACAGTTATGGTATCATGTACAATGTAAAACTCTACTCCTATACCAGAGAAAGAACCAAGTAATGGCTCATTGGCTGCTTGAATATCTTCATTGGATATATAAACGGAGTGTGGATCCAAACCATTTAGTAGGTGATTTACAGCCTTATTTTCTACTGCACTAGGGTCAATAGAATCCACGTAGTTTTTATTGATTATATCGAGTAATTCTTCTAATTTATTTGGTGTTTTCACACTCGGTAAAGTCGTTCGGATAAATAAAAAACCTAATAGAATGCCGACAGCTATCAAAAGTATATTCTTGAAAAAATGATTTGCTTCAAGCTTATTGTAAATGATATTGTTGGGTTTAGAACTCAATTTTTCAGTATTGAATGCAAATTTAGTTATTTATGATTCTGTTTTGGTGTTATATTTAGCTAAAATATATCTAATTCAATTGTATCGAGTGCATGTTATCCACATTCATTAAAAATCACAAAACAGGTTAAACGATTATTTAATATTTTTGCATATCGTATGACAAAGAAATATATAGACCTGAGCAGAAAGATTGGGGTATTGGGGGGAGGCCAGCTAGGAAGAATGCTCCAAGAAGCTGCATTGCCCTATGGTGTCGACCTTTTTTTTCTAGACAATGATATCAAGGCGCCATGTAGCCTATTTAAGGATAATTTCACACACGGCAGTTATAAAGATTTCAATAGTACAATTCAGTTTGGAAAAGATAAAGATATACTGACCATAGAGATAGAGCATATCAATGCCGATGCCTTAGAGCAACTTGCTAAATATGATAAACTCGTGATTCCTGCGGTAGATACTATTCGCATGATACAGAACAAGGCTTTTCAGAAGAAATTTCTTATGGAAAATGATATACCTAGCTCGGCTTTTACCGTTCTCGATAGTAAAAGTATTGCTCCAGAGCTTGCCAATGATTGGTATCCCTTCGTCCAAAAATCACAAATCGACGGATATGATGGCAAAGGCGTTGTCGTGATTGAATCAGCGATAGATTTATCGCAGCAGCTCAATACACCGTCTATTCTTGAAAAATTAGTCGATATAGAGAAAGAATTAGCTATCACTATAGCCATAGAGCAGAGTGGCAAGACACATCTATTTCCTATTTGTGAAATGGTATTTAACCATAAATTAAACTTAGTTGATTACCTAATAGCACCTGCCGGTATTGAAGAAAAATATATTAAAAAAATCAAGTCAATCTCCACTAAGCTAGCTAAGGCATTGAAATCACCTGGGTTGTTCTCTGTTGAGTTTTTTCTAACAAAGTCTGGAGCTATCCTCGTTAATGAAATAGCGCCACGTGCTCACAATAGCGCGCATTATACCATAGAGGGTTGCAATATTTCACAATACGAAGCTCAGCTCAGAATACTACTTGGCCTTCCTATACCAGAAATAACCATCAAAGGTTATGCTGGAATGGTGAATCTCATAGGAGAGGAGAAATTTATTGGTGCGCCCTATGTAGAGAATCTTCAATTATTGCATGAGCAAGGCGATGCTCATCTTCACCTTTATGGAAAGAAAGAAACCAAGCCAGGAAGGAAAATGGGGCATATTACTGTATTGAATGCCAGTCGAGCAAAACTAATCAGCCAACTGAAGTGGATCAAAGAAAGTATCAGTATAAAGTCATAAAATATAAAACGAAATAAAGATGAAGAAAGTTGCCATCATCATGGGAAGCGATAGTGATTTGAAAGTGATGCAAGATGCCGTGGATATACTCAGTGAGTTTGGAATTCCGAATATTGTAGATATTGTATCAGCCCATCGCACACCACAATATATGTTCGACTTCGCCAAAAATGCAGCGAAAGATGATATAGCCGTCATCATAGCTGGTGCAGGTGGTGCGGCGCATTTGCCAGGTATGGTAGCTTCTTTGACGTATCTTCCTGTCATTGGTGTACCCGTAAAGTCTTCCAATTCCATCGATGGCTGGGATAGTGTTCTCTCCATTCTCCAAATGCCCAATGGAGTTCCCGTTGCTACTGTAGCGCTTAATGCCGCAAAAAATGCGGGGATTTTAGCAGCACAAATATTAGCAACGGCTGAGCCGAGTATCGCTAATAAACTTATAGCCTATAAGCAGCAACTCAATGATGAGGTGGTAGAGAAGCGGAAGACTATCAATTAGGATAACTAATATCTTCTATTATCTTCTCATACCATATGACTATACATAGGAAAGGCATTAAAACAATGGGTTTGCCTATGGCTTTAGATAGCATTTAAAATGTTAAATTTAAAAAATTAAACGACATTTTGTGACCACGTTTAGCTATATTTTTGCTCCAAAATAACCCAGATGAACCAAGAAAAATTTTATAGAACTTACACCTCTCTCAATGAAAAGCAAAAACAAGCTGTAGATGCTATTTATGGTCCTCTCATGGTGATTGCAGGGCCAGGCACAGGTAAGACACAGCTTCTTTCTACACGAGTCGGTCATATTCTGCGCGAAACAGATTTTAGACCGTTTAATATTCTCTGTCTGACTTATACCACCAGCGGTGTAGCCGCTATGAAGCAGCGATTGGTCGAACTCATAGGCCCCGAAGGAAATGATGTGGAGGTTTATACTTTTCATAGCTTTGCAGAAAAAGTCATTCAGCGATATAGTCGCTACAATGATTTGGAGACATTTCAATTTATCGATGATATCGATAAAAAAATCTTAGTTCGCGAACTACTAGAAGAGGTAGAATTCAATACACCCCTCAAAAAAGGAGTGTCGAGCGTAGATAGCAGTATAAGCTTAATTCTTTCTATTATTTCTCAAATAAAAAAGGAAAAATATGATGTCGATATTCTTATAAAAGCGATTGAGGACGAACTACGAACCAAGAAAGATTCGGAAGAGTTTATTTATAAAAGAAAAACAGGAAATTTTGTTAAAGGAGATTTTTATCAATCTAAATGGGATGCCTTCGAAAACAAACTTACCAAGAATATTCAAGCGCTACAAATCTATAAAAAATACAATGAAATAGTCACCTCCCGAAAACTCATGGATTTTGATGATATGCTTCTGAAAGCATTGGAACTATTAGATAAGAGTGAAGACTTGCGATTGGATATACAAGAGCAGTATCAAGTCATTCTCGTCGATGAATTTCAAGATACAAGTGGAGCTCAGTTAGATCTTATACATCAATTGTGTAGAGACGTTGATGATCCGAATGTCATGGTGGTAGGGGATGAAGACCAGTCTATTTATCGCTTTCAGGGTGCTAACTTGTTTAATATTCATGATTTTCACAAGCGGTATTTAGCACATTTGCCATCAGAAGAACAATTTGATCGCATGGTGGTTTTAGATAAAAACTACCGCTCTACGCCGATTATATTGGACGTTTCCCGGATATTGATAGAAAATAATACGGAGAGAATTACGAATATTATAGAAGGCAAAACGATTATCAAAAAACTAGAGGCGGCTCATTCTATTCTGAAAACAAGTTCAGAGCCTATCGAACTGATAGAAGTGGAGAATAAGGAAGATGAAATGTTGCCGATAGTTTTGAAAATAGAAGACTTAGTAAAGAAAGGAGTCGATTTTAAGAATATCGCCGTTCTATTCACCAATAATAATCAAATGATAGATTTTGCGCAGTATTTGGCTGTGCTCGACTATCCTTATGAATTGAGCAAAGATGAGAACATATTAGAAGATAAACTCATACTTTCCTATATTCAAATTTTCTATTTTATTCAAGACTTTGCGAATCGAAAAGTCCTATCTCCTGAGCAATTCGGTGAATTGTTGATGCACCCATGGATGGAAATTTCTCTTTATGATATTAGTCGTTTTTGGGTAGAAGTCAAGGAACTAGAAATACGCAATCCGCTTGATTTCTTGCAGTTTTTGGAGAAATATCAAGGCATAGAAACGATAGAACAAACCTTGGCTATTTACAAAACTTGTGTGCAAAAACTTCCTTTGATGCCTCCACAGAGGTTTTTCCACTTCGTCCTCGATAGTTTTAAAATCAAGGAATGGGCGCTGAAACAGCCACAGCGAATGGATATTATACAGAAAATAGAAGTTCTAGATAACTTCTTAAAGGATTATCTGAATAAGGTAGAAAATGGAAAAATGAACGACTTCATAAAGCGCTTAGAGGCCTATTTGCGAGAAGAAGTAGCGATTCCATTTTCTAAAAGATTTCAGTCAGAGAATAGCATTAATTTGATGACCTATCATAAGAGTAAGGGACTGGAGTTCGATTATGTATTTGTATATAATGCTGGAAGATATAGAAATAGAGGTCAAGAAAGTCTTTATATTCCACAGGAACTAATCGATATCAATTTATCGGATGAAAATGAGAAGTCAAGAAACGAAGAAGAGAAGCGCCGATTGTTCTATGTGGCTATGACTCGAGCTAGGAAAAAACTTTACCTCACAGATATCGTCACGGATGGCAAAGGAGATTCGAAGAATAAATTTAAAGGGGAAATCAACCCTATATCAGAGGCTGAATTCAAAAAAACACCTGATATAGCGGCACCTGTGATTTCGTCAATTTATAAGCTAACCGAAGATGATTATACGCGCTTCGAATCACTGAATATTTCAGCATTAGCGATAAAAGAAGAATTTTTGTTTGAGAATAATTTTATTCATCAGCGTTTGGAAAATTATAAAATGAGCCATTCGACGATGAATACCTATCTCGAATGTCCGCAGAAGTTTTATATGGACAAGATGATAAGCATCCCTTCCGAAACTTCTTTTCAGATGAGTATGGGTATTTTCTACCATGTATTGCTTGAAAATTTTGATAAATTGGTCAAAGACCAACCCGAAAAAGACAGTCTTGAAGAGCTGCTTAACATGGCGCGAAAATTGATTTATAATTATCGTGGACACATGACTGAGATTGAGTTTAGAGATGTCCAGCAGGCTCTCGAGACGAATCTGCCCATACTCTATCATCAGTATTTGCAATCTAATATAACTGTCAATTTTGAGCTTGAAGCTGATCTAGAAATGAAAATAGGTCCTTGTAGATTCACTGGCAAACTAGATAAGCTTATCTTTGACGATCATGGGATAACTATCGTGGATTATAAGACAGGTAAGTTTTCCAATTCAAAAAAGAAGCATAAATTAGATAGTTACAATCCAGAAAAAGAGCTCAAGGAAGTTGCGACTATTGATGAAATTTATGGTGGAAATTATTGGCGCCAAGCTGTAATTTATTCTATGTTAGTCAGAGAAAATTATCCAGATAAAAAGCTCCAAGAAGTCCGCTATGTATATATTTTGCCTGAGGATAAAGAAATAAAGGTATTCACATTTCAGCCTTCTTTGGAGGACGAAAAGTATATGAAAAATCTCATATTGTCTACCTTTGAGAAGATTCAAAATAAAGAATTTGGTTGTTGTCAAAAAATAGAATGTCCTTGGTGTGAGCAATTAGCCCATCGACAAAGCCTCACTTAAAATTAATTATGTATGAAATTGGCTCTCATTGGAAAATCGCTTTCCCATTCTTTTTCTAAGTCTTATTTTACGGCCAAGTTTGAACGTGAATATTTAAACGCAAGCTATGATAATCTAGAATTTAATACTGAGAGTGAATTAGTGGAGATATGGCCTGAATTATCAAGTCAATATAACGGATTTAATATCACAATCCCTTATAAAAAAATCTTACTACCTTATTTAGATGAATTAGATATTCATGCGGAAAGAATAGGCGCTATTAATTGTATAGTAATAAAGGCTGGTAAAAGTTACGGCTATAATACAGACTTCCAAGGATTTTATAAATCTGTCTTCAAAAAGAGTTTTTCTAGAAATAGAAAAGCCTTGATTTTGGGAAATGGTGGCGCTAGTTTAGCAGTTAACTATGCAATTGAAAATCTATTAAAAATGCCTGTTGACATAATAAGTAGAGATAATTCTTATATTTCTTGGTCTCATATCGAAACACTGGACTTAGCAGACTATTCGTTAATAGTTAATTCGACACCTATTGGTATGTTTCCAGATGTAGAAGATTGTCCACCTTTGAATTATGCATCAGCGCTTCAGGATTCACTTTTTGTGGATTTGGTTTACAATCCTATGATTACAAAGTTTCTTGAAAAATCAGATGAACAGGGTTGCATGATAATCAATGGATTACCTATGCTCCATAGTCAGGCGGATTTGTCATGGCAATTATGGAATAACCTTATTTGATGATGAGTTGATATGAAGATAGAATGATTTGAAAATTTGAAAGTGTGGAACATTGTCAAAAGTAATGATAATATTTTCTTTATTTCTTAGTCACATTGCGGCTAAAAAGAATTGGATGTTTATAATTAATTTGTGAATTCGTGGCTCCAAACACTTATCTTTGTGGTCATAAAATTCAAAAATGAAATTCGGAGTTGTCGTTTTCCCAGGAAGTAATTGTGATAGAGATATGATCCATGTCTGTGGTCAGGTATTGGGTTGTGAAGTTATTTCTCTATGGCATAAGAGCACTGATTTAACAGCCTTCACTGCAGAAGACTGTATCGTCTTACCTGGAGGTTTTTCTTTCGGTGACTATCTCAGAACAGGGGCTATCGCTCGCTTTTCTCCAATCATGGAGGAGGTCATAAAATTTGCGAATAAAGGGGGTAAAGTGCTTGGCATCTGTAATGGATTTCAAATTTTATGTGAGTCAGGATTATTGCCCGGGGTGCTTTTACGCAATAAAAATCAAAAATTTTATTGTAGTAATCAAACCGTAAAGGTAGTGAATGCAAAAACACCTTTCACGCACTTAGCAGAAGCGAATCAATTGCTCAGTATCCCTGTAGCGCATGCAGAAGGACGATATTATTGTGATGAACCCACTCTCGCTGAGTTAAAGAAAAATAATCAGATTCTTTTTCAATATTGCGATGCGAAAGGACAGTTAAGTGAGGAAGCTAATTTTAATGGTTCCATAGATAGTATTGCAGGTGTTATGAATAAAGAAGGAAATGTATTCGGTATGATGCCTCATCCAGAGCGCGCTGCTGAACCTGCTTTGTTTAATATTGATGGGTTAAATTTAATAAAGGGTTTGTCTAGTTTATCTAAAGTAGCCCATGCATAATTTGAACTGGTCTTTACTTCTTCAGACTAGAAAAAACTATCTTGCTGTAATAGAGGAATTTAGCATAAACGAAGTTAATACGATTCCCATAGGCTTTAATAACAACATGATATGGAATATAGGCCATATTGTAGCCACGATGGATATTCTATTCTATAAGCTCAATGGATTAGAACCTCATTTAGATGCTGAATTTATAGAAGCCTATCGAAAAGGTACAGCTCCTCAGAGCTTCGTCAAAGCCGAAGTCATCGATGAGATTAAGAAAAATCTCCTAGCTCAGCCAGAATGGATAAAAGAGGATCTAAAAGCTGGTATTTTACCCACCCAGCTAGCCAAACCATATACCACGAGTTATAATTTCGAATTGACGACCCTAGAGGATATTTTCAATTTCAATCAAGTGCATGAAGCCCTCCACATGGGCATCGTCATGAGTTTGAGGAAATTTGTGTAATAGCACTATTTGTTTGATTATCCATAAATTATGATAAAACTATTAATTATTTCCTATTAATTATTAATTATTCTCTATATTTGCACTCCGAAAATTAAGAAAAAAGATAAAAATAAATTCCATATAAAATGAAACAAGGTATTCACCCTGAAAATTATAGAACAGTTGTATTCAAAGACTTCTCATGTGATTATTCTTTTATTACTAAATCGTGTGCCCCTTCCAAAGGAACGATTAAGTGGGAAGACGGCAATGAATATCCAATGATTCCAATAGAAATATCTAATATGTCGCATCCTTTTTTCACAGGTAAAATGAAATTTGTAGATACGGCTGGTAGAATTGACAAGTTCCAGAAAAAGTTCGAAAAGAAATTGACTACAAAGAAAGCATAGTCTAAATAGCTTTTTCGTTATATTTAATGCTCTGCCTTCCGGTGGAGCTTTTTTTTGTTATAAATGGCCTAAATCAATGCGCGCCTTCTGCCTTATTAGTTTGGTTTCCGCTAATATGCCATTGAATGCAGCTATAAGAGGGAAGCAGTCTGAATGTTTTTTAGATATCCTTCCAAGCTCCCCCATTTTTTAGTACAACTTCAAACTAGCCGAACTTTGGGGAAAAGGATTGTGCGAATTGAAAATTTGCTTAGAATTATAGATGGAGGAATACGCAGAGACCTCCCTTTAGACCTCTTCTTTTAGCAGAGTCTCTCAAAGAGCCTGTCTGTATAGATAGGGAATTGCAATATTACTATAATATTTATCCTATCTAGCATTCGCGGAGTTACTTGCAGGTGACTCTGAGGAAGGCAAAGATAATATTTGACCATGTTGCGCTAGTATAATAACGAAGAGCATCACAGAATTATTTTGAAGACGAATAATTACTGTAGGTTATTTTTTGTGGTTAATGCTTGACCTTTTATTGTTTCATTAAAATGCCCGTGGTCGTATATTAAGTTTCCATTTACAAATGTATAGATCACCTTCGTTTGAAATTTTGTTCCCTCTAATGGCGACCAACCACATTTTGATAAAATATTTTCATGGTTAACTGTCCAACTTGTGTTTAAATCTAGAATAGTGAGGTCAGCAAAATACCCCTCACGTATAAAACCTCTTTTTTCTATATTATAGAGTATCGCTGGATTATGGCACATTTTTTCCGCGATTTTCTCTAATGAAATTAGGCCCTGTTTGTAAAACTCAAGCATGATATTTAAGGAATGCTGAACAATAGGTGCACCTGACATGGATTGAAAATAAGATTTTTGCTTTTCCTCTAATGTATGTGGAGCATGGTCTGTTGTTACCAAGTCTATTCTATCGTCTAATAGAGCTTTTAAAAGCCCTTTTTTATCCTTCTCTGTTTTTATCGCGGGGTTCCATTTTATTAAAAATCCCAAACGATGATAGTCTGCGTCAGAAAACCACAAGTGATGAACAGATACTTCCGTGGTGATATTTTTCTCCTTTAATGGAATATCATTGCGGAATAGATGTGTTTCTGCTTCTGTGGTCAAGTGCAGAATATGAAGTCGAGCTTTATGTTTATTGGCTATATCAATAGCTCTCTTAGTTGCTTCATAACAAGCTTTTTCGCTCCTAATAATAGGATGAAATTCAATTGGAACATTTTCGCCATATTTTTCTTTGTAGATAGTCTCATTCTCCTCTACGATCTGTTCTTTTTCAGAGTGGATGGCTATGATGGATTTGCAATTTGCAAAGAGCTTTTCCATTGTTTCTGGATTGTCTGCCAGCAGGTTTCCTTTTTTTGTAAAGTAAAGTCCGTCATCTGAAACACCCAAGAGTTTACTAGTATCTAGTTTGATCACTTCATCCATGTTGTCACCATTTACCCCAAGGAAAAAGCCGAAATTAGCTAGTGATTTCTCTGCCGCTAACTGATACTTTTCATTCAAGATATCCATGGTTAATACATTTGGAAATGTATTTGGCATATCTATAAAAGAAGTCACTCCTCCGGCTATAGCGGCTTTACTCTCCGTGTATAGGTCGCCTTTATGAGTCAGACCGGGTTCACGAAAATGAACTTGGCCGTCGATAATGCCTGGAAATAAGTATTTTCCTGTGCCATCAATTAGTTTTGCATTTGGTTCGTCATGTTGTCCTCCAATTTTTTGAATCAAACCATTATCAATTAAAAGGTCTGTGACGATGATTTTTCCTTCGTTTACGATACTAATATTTTTAATTAGAGTACGTTCTTTCATTGTATGTGATCTATTTTTTAGTTAAGCAGAAATCTAGGCATAAATGATAAATGCATTATAGCCTTCTATAGAGGCTAATTAAGCCTTAGAATATATTTCAAGACAAAAATAATTCATTCAGAATAATCAAGTCTGATTTTATAAGCCGAGGGCTAAGAAAGATTAATATCATATTCCAATGTTTTTAATCCTTTGTCTATCCTATTTTAAATCTAAGATTGAATTATTTTTATATAATGTTGTATATTTGAACTTTTAGGCATTATCGGTTCCAATCTCGTCAGGTTCCGTTATTCCAAATACTCATAATAACCTTTTCATATATTTTCAAAGCAATGATTAGATATCTAATTTTAACTTCAATCGTCATTATGTTCAATTTCATAAGTACAGAAGCACAAACTAAAAAACTAGATAGTATCATAAATAAACCATTTCCTAAGCTAGTAGCCGAAACGCTCGCCAAGAAAGCCATCGAATTTCCCAAAGATGTCAAAGGTAAGCCAACCATCATTTTGATCGCTTTTAAGCGGGAAGCGCAGACTTTGATAGATCCTTGGTCAGCGGCTATACTGAAAAAATATCCACAAGATGAAGTCAATTACTATGAAATCCCCATGATCTCTGGAGGATATAAACTCTTCAGTAGGTTTATAGATGGAGGAATGCGCGGAGGCGTTCCACTTGACCTTCATGATAATGTAGCGACCTATTATGGCTCATTAGATAACTACACAGACTATTTAAAAATAAAGAAAAATGGCAATTGCTATTTGTTTTTATTAGACAAAAATGGAAACATTATACACCATACCGAAGGATCTATGACGGATACTAAATGGATCCAACTAATAGGAAAAATTAGCGGTAACTGAGATGACTCATTATTGAATTTTAATAATGAGTGGTTACATGTAAGTTGTTTGTTGGTCAATGTTAACAATAAAGGGAGAAAAACTATACCTTGTCTTATTCTATACTTACAAATAGGCGTTTGCAGTAATTTGAATCTTCTTTTTCTATTTCTTTTTTAAATGAGTTAATTATTGCAATTATTTCTTTTCCATATTTTGTTGTTTTATATTCCCTAAATCTATTTATTTTATAGAAGTTTTTTGGGTCTTTTAATTTTGACTTTGTTACGGTTTGTGGGAAAAGGCAAAATTAAATATGTCATTTGTGCGTTGGCTGTCTTTTTGCAATGAGGTATAACGTATAAACATGCGCAATTTTAAAACTTTATCATATATTTTTAAGTTAGTCATTTTTCTATCACCTACTTTCCACTTTAAACTTTTCACTTCCTCCCTATTCCTCATTCTCCTTATCCAGATATTCCTGCACCACATCGATGGCATTGGTGATGACATCGCTTAGGGCGGTGATGAAGTAGCCTTCTTCTGCCATATTCATAGCGTGTTTGAGGGCTTCTACTTCTTTCGGTATGATTTCGTAAGAGACATCTTTGCCAGAGGCTTTCAGGCCAGCTAGTAGGAGTCCATTGATATTGTCCTCGGTGCGTCCGCGGAGGTGCTTTTCCTGTCGTATAATAATATGGTCAAACATACGCCCCGCTATTTCGGCGCAGTCTCGGATGTCTTCATCGCGTCGATCCCCTACGCCTGCTATGATACCTATTTTTTTCTTGGCTTCTATCGTAGCTAGAAATTCTTCGATACCACTGTATCCTGTAGGATTGTGCGCGAAGTCTATCATGACTTTAAATTTCTTAAATTCGAAGATATTCATACGCCCCGGTGTCTGCGCGGCACCCGGCAGGAAGGTCTTTAAGGAAAGACTGATATCGTCCGTTTTAAATCCGTAGAGATAACTCGCTAGAGAAGCTGCGAGTACATTGGCTATCATATATTTCGCCCTACCGCCGAAGGTGAGCGGCACGTGTGCTGCTTTTTCTATTCGTATTTTCCATTCCCCTTTTTTAATAGTAACATAGCCATTTTCATAGACGGCTAGTATTTTATTTTGTTTACTGAGTTTTTTAGCATTCGAAGAATTTTCGTCCATAGAAAAATAAGCCACCTGGCATTCGAGGTCCTTGGCTATATTCATGCAGTTTTCATCATCGGCATTGAGTATAGCCCACCCATCTTTTTTCACGCTGCGCACCACCACAGATTTCACTCTAGCCAGATCCTCAATTGTATCGATATCGCTGATACCGAGGTGATCTCCCTGCAGATTGGTAATGATACCGATATCACATCGATTGAAGCCAAGACCAGAGCGCAGGATACCGCCACGTGCCGTCTCTAATACTGCGAATTCTACACTAGGATCTTTTAGTATATATTCGGCAGAGAGAGGTCCTGTAGTGTCGCCTTTTTCCATCATGTGGTTTTGGATATAGATTCCATCAGATGTTGTAAATCCTACTTTGTAGCCATTGTTCTTGACTATATGGGCTATGAGTCGGGTAGTGGTCGTTTTTCCATTGGTACCCGTCACAGCTATGATAGGTATGCGACTCGGCTTGCCGAGAGGGTAGAGCATATCCATGACGGGTGCAGCTACATTTCTAGGGAGTCCATTTGCAGGGGCTAAGTGCATTCTGAAGCCTGGGGCTGCATTGACCTCTAAGATACAGCCACCATTTTCTTTTAAGGGCTCTGTCAGGTTTTGAGCCATAATATCGATACCACAGATATCGAGACCTATGATGCGTGAAATGCGCTCACAGAGGAAGATATTTTCAGGGTGCATCATATCGGTTACATCGGTAGAAGTACCTCCTGTGCTGAGATTGGCAGTAGATTTAAGATATATGATTTCTTTCTTCTTAGGAATAGATTCTAGAGTATATCCCATTTTCTCTAATAGTCCTTCGGAGTCTCTGTCGACGGAAATTTCAGTTAAAACATTTTCATGACCATAACCTCTTCTAGGGTCTCTATTGGTTTCCTCTATGAGCTCTTGGATAGAATGAACACCATCGCCTACCACATGGGCTGGTTCACGCTTAGCAGCTGCTACTAGTTTATTGTCTATGACCAAGACTCTGAAATCATAACCTGTCACAAAGCGCTCTACAATGACTTTTCGGCTTATTTTTTTAGCTACTTCTAGACCTGCCATGGCATTTTCCCATGTTTTCACATTAATAGAGATACCACGTCCATGATTGCCGTCTAGCGGCTTCAGTACTATAGGATAACCAATTTTAGCTATTATATTTTTTAAGTCTTCTTCATCTAAGGCAATATCTCCCAATGCGACTGGGATAGAGGCTAGACCGAGCATTTTCTTCGTGGCTTCTTTATCACAGGCCAGATTTACGGCGATAGAACTGGTTTTGCAGGTGATGGTCGCTTGAAATCGCATCTGGTTAACGCCATAACCCAGCTGTACCAAGGAATTGGTTCCTAATCGAATCCAAGGAATATCTCTTGCTACTGCTTCATCAACTATACTGCCTGTAGAAGGCCCGAGACGCACTTGCTCTCTGATCTCCCGCATTTTTTGAATATCGGCATCTAAATCATAGGCTATATTATCCACTAAGGCTTGCGCCATGGCTACTGAGGCTTCTGCTGCGAAGAGACCTACATTCTCTTCTATATAACTAAATACTACATTATAAACTCCAGGTGTTTTGGTGACTCGTGTTCTACCAAACCCTGTATCCATACCAGCCAAGGTTTGAATTTCTAAGGCTATGTGCTCTATAACATGTCCCATCCAAGTACCTTCGTCTATCCGCTGAAAAAATCCACCACGGCATCCTTCCGAACATCTATGTTCTATAAGGCTTGGCATCAGGGATTCTATGCGCTCTCTAAACCCTGTTATCTTATTGGTTGGAAGTTCTTCCAATTCTTCTAAATCCAAACGCATTTGTATCAATTTTTTTCGATTGATACTCCAGATGTTTGGGCCACGCAATGCTTGAATTTTAAGAATCTTCATATGGCCTAATTTTATGTTTTAAATAATGAATTGCACATTTAAGTTTGCTAAAAATAGGAAAATATTTTAAAACTTAGTATTTTTTTTGAACTTCATTCTTTATTCTAATGAAATATTTCGACCTTAATTCAAAAAGACAATATGTTCTATGTTTGTAAAAGGCATAATATGAAATGACTAAACCACCTTGCTTGCGACCATTTGCACACTTTGGGGAAAAGTATTTATTAAGAAATCATTATGAGATCTTAATTTTGCCTGTATGATTAAAGGAAAATTAGTAGTCATAGGTGGAGCTGTAGATAAAGGAAGCTTTACAGAACAAGAGTTTGACGCCAATGTAGAAAAGAATTTAAATTTTTTTGAAAAAGGTATATTAAGGCGAATCATTGATGAATCAGCTCATCAAGAATTTTCTAGAATAGAAATCATTACTACAGCCTCTAAAATACCCTATTCCGTAGGTCCAGAATATAAACGAGCGTTTGAGTTTTTAGGTTGCTTACAAGTAGATGTCTTGCACATAGAAAATAGAGAAATAGCAAACGCAGAGGAGACTCTGGCTAGACTGAGCGCCGCTCACATCGTCATGTTTACAGGTGGGGATCAATTGAGATTGACTTCTATCCTCGGAGGGACTAAGTTTCACGATATATTATTAGATAAATATCGGAACGAAGATTTCGTCTATGCTGGTACATCCGCAGGTGCTGCAGCTGCTTCTAATAATATGATTTACCAGGGTTCTAGCCACGAAGCACTACTAAAAGGTGAGGTTAAAATCACGAGCGGACTAGGACTCATAAACGATGTCATCATCGATACTCATTTCGTGCAGCGAGGCCGCATAGGCAGATTGTTTCAGGCCGTAGTAGGCAATCCGAAAGTTCTAGGAATAGGTCTAGGAGAGGATACGGGTCTTTTAATAACCAAAAATAATACCCACATGGAAGCCATTGGTTCAGGTTTAGTGATATTAGTAGATGGAAAAGAAGTCAAGGATACCAACCTAACTTCTGTAGAAATTGGCCAACCTATTTCGATAAATCATTTAGTCACACATGTCATGAGTCAATATGATACCTTCGATTTGGAAACCTTTAAGATGACAATTAAGTCTTCTAGTTTTACTTTAGTATTTTAAGTATAGTATTAATGAAAATAATCATACATGGTGGTTTCTTCTCGGAGTCTTCACAAAGTCAAGAAACTAAAAAGGCTAAACAAGATAGTTTAGAGCGCATTGTTAAATCCTCTTATGATTATCTAAAATCCCATACAGCATTAGAAACCGTTGTTTATGCTGTTAGTTTGTTAGAAGATGATGAACTCTTTAATGCCGGCATAGGTTCAATGATACAGCGCGATGGAAAAATTCGGATGAGTGCGTCTCTTATGGATGGTGTTTCAAAGAAAATGAGTGGTGTCATTAATCTAGAAAATACAAAGAATCCTATTCAAGTAGCCATGGTTCTGCAAAAGGAACAAGACAGAATACTAGCTGGAGAAGGAGCCATTAATTATGCTCGTAAACATGGATTTGAAAAATTTTCTACTGAAATACCTAAACGCCGGCATGAGTATGAAGTCAAGCTAAAATCATTAGGTACGGGCACTGTAGGCTGTGTAGCCATAGATAGAAGCGGTCATCTTGCTGCTGGCACCTCTACAGGCGGTAAGGGGTTCGAACTGGTGGGACGGGTGTCAGATTCAGCTACGGTGGCAGGTAATTATGCGAATGATTATTGCGGTGTGAGTCTCACCGGAGTTGGTGAAGATATAGTCAGTGGGGCTATGGCAGTAAAAATAGTCACACGAGTGACAGATGGAATGAATCTTGAAAACGCAGTAGAAAAAACATTTGACGAAATCAAATTATTTAATGGTTTTGCTGGAGCTATTTGCCTCGATAAATCAGGAAATATGATGCATCGTGATTCTTTCCCAACAATGGTCTTTGCTAGTTTTGACGGGAAAGATTTAGATGTGTTTAATTAATTTAAATAGCTGTAGGATTGAGGTAGCTATAATAATGATTAAAACTAGTTTTTTGAAATTTGATTGGCTCAGATAAACCAAGAGTCTCTTTCCTACATAGCTGCCAAGGATAGCGACAAGAATTAATCCTGGCAATATGTACAAGGATTCTTTACTGATAAATCCATTGAAATAATAGACAATAGTTCGACTGAAGTCCACACCTAAATCTATAACTGCTGAGGTTGATATTAAAATAGATTTATCTACCTGCAGACTAGTTAAAGCTAAACCTCTAAGGGCTCCTCCGCTACCTATAGCTCCAGCGAAAAATCCTGAAAAAACACCACTAGTGACGAGGTTTCGATTATTTAATTCTAACCCCTTTTCAGAGAATATTAATAAGAAAATAGCGACCAAAGTCAAAACCACACAAATCGCAATTTCCAAATAATAGGTAGGTATATATTTACTCAATATAGAGCCTAATATAACGAAAACTATAGCAGGGACTCCTAGTTTGATTATTATATTTTTATTCATATGCTCATGGAATAAATAGATCTTGGATAGATTGCTAAATACATGAAACATGGCAGTAATGCCTAATACATATTTTATATCAAAAAAATAGGATGCTAGAGGTACGAAAAGTATGGAAGAACCAAATCCACTTAGTGTTCCGAGAATTTCAGCTACTAAGGCTAATACATAAAAAATAACGTACTTTTCCAGAACTTTTTCAAATTAAAAATTCTCTATATAAACTCACTAAAGCTACTTTTGCTATAGCCTCTTTGGCTTTCACACGCGGCTGGAATAAATCGACTTTTTTCGTGCGGATATCCTCTGAACTGCCATAGGCTATATAAGCATGCGGTTTATTCTCCTCATATTTTTCTAGATAACCTACCACAGCTATTGCATAGTTCGCATTGGTTTTATCTAGCGCTTTCTCTAGTAGTTCTCGGGCGCATTCTTCACTTACTGCAGTATGTTCTCGGATAGTAGCTTCTGGTATATTGAGTTGTTTAGTTTTAAATGGATTCGTATATACATTCCACCCTCCTATATAGACATCCGAAGAGCCACTTATATTCGTTAGTAAATGAGAAATAAAACCTCCAGTGCAGCTCTCAACAAGAGTTATCGTTTGGTTAGTTTCTTTTAATCTATGATAAACTAGTTCTTCTATTGGCGTCTTTGATATGCCATAAATATAGTCGCTTAATTCTGATTGAATAGCAGCGGCTGCAAGGTCTATTTCTTGCCTATGTTCTGCCTGTCCACTGAGCCTTAGATTGACTGCCATAGGGGAGGGCAAATAAGCTAGACCTATACCTGCACTTAATCTATCTTCAATCTGACTTATTTTCTTAGCTAAAAAACTCTCGCCCAGACCGCAGGTCTGAATATACGCATAATAAAGCGCTGGTAAATTAAATCGACGTTGCAATTTTTCAATAACATGCGTATGCAGGATATACTCCATCTCATAAGGCACCCCAGGCATACATATGAGTATTTTTCCATCAATATCGAACCACATTCCTGGCGCGGTGCCACGGGCATTAAAAAGTACTTCGGCATTTTCTGGAATATCAGCTTGCGCTTCATTGACAGATAGAAAAGGAGTCTTGCGCGCTTCAAAAAATGATTTGACATGCAGATAGGTTGGCTCATCGCGCTTGAACCCAACTTGAAATAAATCAGCTAATGCTTTTTTCGTGATGTCATCTTTGGTAGGGCCTAGGCCACCAGTCATTATCAATATAGGAGAGGTTTTCCATGCTTCTAAAATCGTTTGCTGGATAGCAGATAAACTATCGCTGATTGCTATTCTGCGCTCGATAGCTATACCTATTTCGTTCATGCGCTGCGCTATAAAGGCAGAGTTAGTGTCTATGACTTGACCTATAAGCAATTCATCGCCTATGGTGATTATGGTACTGTTCATTATTTACAAATATATATGAACTAATAGAATAAACTTTATTTTTACGCATATATGAGCAAGAATTTACGAATCGCTTTTTTTGGGACACCAGATTTTGCTGTAGCTAGTTTAAAAAAAATGGTAGAAAATGGCTGGAATATAGTAGCTGTCATTACTGCGCCTGATAAGCCGAGTGGCAGAGGACAGCAATTGAGTATTTCGGATGTCAAGAAATACGCTTTAGAGAAGAACTTAACTATTTATCAACCTGAGAAAATGAAGTCTCAGGACTTTGTAGATTTATTTAAAAGTTTGGAGATAGATATAGCGGTGGTCGTAGCTTTTCGTATGATGCCAGAAGTGATATGGTCAGCCCCGAAAATTGGTACGATTAATTTACACGGATCATTATTGCCGAATTACAGAGGAGCAGCGCCTATCAATTGGGCTATAATCAATGGCGAGAAGGAAACCGGCGTGACAACTTTTTTCATCAATCAAGAGATAGATAAAGGGGATATATTATTTCAGCAGACATGTAAAATAGAGGTTTCAGACGATTTTGGCTCACTATACTTCAAGTTAAAAGAAATAGGCGCGAGTTTACTCATAGAGACATTGTCTAAAATAGAACGTGGCGATTATAAAAGTTCACCGCAAGAATTTAAATCCACTGACAAATCGGCTCCGAAGATAGATAAGGATATTTTAGAAATAAAAGACTATAGTTCTTGTGAGTCCATTCATAATCTAGTGAGAGGACTTAATCCTGTGTATAAGCCTTTCTTTCTGTATAAGGATAAAAAGTATATCGTGAAAAAAGGGCATTACAGTCTAGAAAAAGTTCATGAAAAAACATGTGAACTCGTCACAGACAATTCTAGTTTTCTGAAATTAACCTGTAATAATGGATTTTACTGGGTGACAGAGATTCAGGCAGAAGGAAAAAAGCCGATGGATATCAAGAGTTTTTTAAACGGAAATCAGCTATAGTTAGGTCCTTTTTTATTAAAAAAAAATGCCCCTAAGTTTGACCTTTGGGGCAATGAATTGCTATAGATTTATTTCAATAAGGCAGTCACATTAAAGTAATAGTTTCTCAAAGGCATAAAAGCACCTTGGATTTCTTGGAAATTTTCATTCCATAAATTGTCGATTCCTATGCTGAAATTTACTTGATTTGATTTTACAATGTGTTTATAGGTAGCTTTTAGATTGGTCAGTAGATAAGGAGCTAAACTCCCTGAATTGGCCGTATTGGTGAAGCGCTGCGCAGTATAATTATTCTGCATTAGTACTTCATAATGCTTATTGATCCAGTTAAGAGAAAGAATAGTCTTAAAATTAGGAACATAAGCCAAATGCTTTTCATTTTGATCTTTTGATTCTTGATAATTGACATTGAGTATGGTTCTCAGACTATTGTTCAAGCTGATTTTTCTCACCCACTCCATATTGGTGTTGAATCCAAAGGTGGTCGTTTTATCTATATTGAATACCCTAAATGCGGAATCTGGTAGATAGTTTATCTTATCTATGCTTCGGATATAATAGGGCTCTATTCCCACGATAATCTTGTCTGATGTATTTCCATTACTATACTTCCAGCTATTTCTAATCTGATAGTTGGTCTCTGGTCTTAGATTTATATTGCCATAAAACTGAAAATATAGGTCATTCATAGTCGGATTTCGCTCATTAATATCTGCAATAAGGCTAGTCATCCATCCCTTATTTAGTTTGTAGTGCAAGGCTGCATATGGCAGAAAGAAATTGCTGAAGTTTGTATTCATTTGAGATTTCAAACCACCTTCTATGCTTAATTTATTATTAGCTGTATATATCATATTAGCTGTTTGAATAGCTTCTAAGATATTGGTGCTAGAATCCTTTAGGTTGGATGATCTCACATTATAATGAGAAGGGTAGAGGTTATAGTTGAATTGAATTTTATCATTTAGTTTTCCTTGGTATTGGATAAGTCCTTTCCAGGAAACGACTTTATGTCTAGATTCTGTCGGAGGCCCCCATGCCGAATTTTGGTCATTATATTGTTGACTTTCGCTCATATAGCTTAATTTGATATCCCAGTTGGAATTGCTTAATCCAGCGAAGACTCTTGCATTTCTATCTATCAAACTTTGTGTCTGCACAGGGTAAAATCCAGATTCTGGTATTCGTCTATCTTGGTTTTGATACCAAAAACCTGTATTTACATTCCACTTAGCTAGCTGATAGGTATAGAAAAATTGGGTGTTGATTTGTTGTACGGCATTATGATCTATCCTGCTTCGCTCATTATTAGCATTTATATAGTCAAACATATTTCTGCCGTGTGTTAGTTGATTGACAAAGCTAAATTTCGATTTTCCTATTTGAAAGTTACCGTCTATTTTGTGTGAAAATAGTTCGGATAAATAGGATGTAGAGGAAATAGCCATCATATTTTGATTCATTTCTGTATTGCGAATTGAAAGACTACCCCCAGAGGTCAATCGGTTATCGTCCGCTCGGTATTGAATACTTTGTAGCAGGGAATTAGGAACTTGGTTGAGGTCTAATAACCCATTCATAGTTGAATTGATGGGCAAGCCTTCCCATAAAATAGCTACATTCTCTGGACCCAACCCTCTCACAGAAAATGTCGATAGCTGACCAATTCCATAATTCTTGATGTAGAGGTCAGCCAATTGGAATTGGAGCGCATTGGCCGTGTATACTTCGTTTAGATAATTTGTTTTCGTAAAATTGGCTTTGAGCGATTTAATCTCAACTCCTTTGAGCAGATAACTGCTGTCTCGATCTTGAGCAGATAGAGAAGTTGCGGCGAGTACACATAGATACAAGCCAATACGGAAACCGTATGTCAATTTGTTCATTTGTTTGTGTTTAATAAATTAATAATATCCACCCATGCACAGTGAGGGAATGTATTACTTTATTGGGTAGGTTTCCTGACTTATTCCTTTTCTCCTTCCTTCCCATGCGCTGCAGACGCACAGTGGATTTGCTTGGAGAAAAACGAATGGAACATACAGTAGCTGGCACTGCTGCGGATTTACACCGCATTCCCGTTTTTAAAGATAAGATCCATTACGGACTTTTATCTCCCAATCCTGCAAATATATAGACTTGGTTTTTGTCCGTTATTTTTTTTTGGATAAGGTATAATAACCACAATTAAAAGGATATTAACAAATGAAACACATATGACACATAAAATGTAATATAAATCATGCCCAATACTATGTAAAGCAAAGCGTCTACCTTAGCTTTAAAATACTAACTATTGAAGATTTAAATGCATAGAAAATAAATTCTTACATAGAAAAAGGTGAATAAAATTTAACTAATTTCACTGCTATGAGTTCTATGTAGTTAAAATCACTTATCTTTTTTTTTTAGTTTGAAATGAATCTTCTATTTTTGCTTTTTAATTTAGAATTGCTCAAACATGAATAATAAAATAGAATTGAAATATGGTGCATTAATTGCCTTAATTATTGTTGTGTCCTTAGCTCGTTTAATCCCACATATGCCTAATTTCTCTCCTATGGCTGCTACAGCTTTATTTTGTGCAGCACATTTCGATAAATTATGGAAAGCTATTCTCGTTACTTTATTCGCAACCTTTGTCAGCGATGTTATTCTTAATAATACCATTTACTCCTCTATGAATAATGGATTTACCTTTTTCTATGATGGTTTTATATGGCAGTATATTGCTTATGTGGTGATTGCTCTTGTGGGCTCTACTTTCTTTACTAGCATAAATAAAACCAAAGTAATAGGCGGTAGTTTAGCTACTACGCTTGTATTTTTTATAATTTCTAATTTCGGAGCGTGGATTTCACTTCCTTTTTATTCTAAGGATTTAACAGGTCTTATGTCTTCATATGCTGCGGGTTTGCCTTTCTTGAAAAATACACTTTTAGGTGATTTTTTTTATACTAGCATTCTTTTCGGAGCATTCTATCTATTGCAGAATCGCTTTGCTACTTTGAGACTTCCGTATTTGAAGTACGTATAAAATAGTTGTGCAGAAAACTTGTCAGCGCTGCGGATCAGCTTTTAGCTGCCTTGTAAATGATATAGCCAACTGCGGTTGTAGTTCTATCCAACTTTCTTCTGAAACAAAAATTTATTTAGCTAAGACCAAGTATGATTGTCTGTGCAGTTCTTGTTTGATGGAAATAAATCAAATACAAGAGCATATTTTGAAAGAATCAACATCTTTGGATATTATGGTAGAAGGGTTAGATTACTACTACGAAGGGCCGTACAAGGTTATGAAAGAATACTTTCATATCAAACGCGGATACTGCTGTGGAAGCGGTTGCAGGCATTGTGCGTATGGGAATGTTTAATTCTTCCTCAATCGAGCCATATAAAAACCATCCCCAGGATACTGACTAGGCTCTAGTAATAGCTCATCTTCTAAAGAATACCCTTGACTGACTATATATTCTATTTGACTCGTATTTTCAGATTTAAAAAGGCTACAAGTAGAGTAGAGAAGCTGTCCTCCAGATTTCAGGGTACTATCAAATAGATGAAAAACCTCCCGCTGACTAGCGACTCGTTCTTCAAGAATTTTTTCAGAGATTCGATATTTTATATCTGCCTGCCGTTTCAATGTACCACTTCCAGTGCAGGGCATATCCATGCAGACTATGTCTGCCATGTTTTCATATTTCTCTAGTAATTTGTCTTTAGCTTGCTCTGTGACTACTTTATGATTCTTCCATTTCGCTATGCGCACCAAAAGTGCCTCTAATTTTTTCTTATCCTTGTCACAAGATATGATTAAAGGATTCGTCTCCCTCGTTTTATCTAGGATATGACTCGTCTTACCGCCATGTCCTGCGCAAGATTCTATAATGGTTGTCGCATTTGAAAAATCCATAAATTCAGTTATGATTTGCGAGCCTAAATCTTGAATCTCATAGTAAGATTGGTTTTCTTCAAAAAAATATCGGTGCTGCTGTATGCGCTGGTGCAGTTGGATGCAGTTTAAGTTAAAGCTGCGCTCCTTGTATTGAATATTCGTTATTAGAGTATGGGCTATCTCATGGGTATTTAGCTTCTCCGAAAAAGCTTCTAAACTTATTAGAGCCGTATTTATTCTCAAGAAAACAGCTCCCTGCTGCTGCATAGCACGGATATTGGCTTGGGCATTTGGAGCTTCACGTTCATATATCTTCCAAGCACTATTAGGCAAGGAAAACCTCGTCTGAAACGGAATAGATTCATCGTTTTTATAGATTTCATAATCTGTGGCATGATCCGCCAAACTCGCCAAATAGGCACCAATAACACCCTTATCTTCTTTCTTGCCTATGTAATCTAGGAGTTCATAATTTCGAACCATATCATAGGCTACCTGATAGAAATTTCGTCTATCTTTCGATCCCCATTTCTTGTTGAAATCTACTTTTTTCTTAAGTTCTCCATCTAAGACACCTCCTTGAACTACCACTAGGTCTATAACTTCTTCTAAGGCTTTGATTTGATTGGGGAATAAACGCATTTGTAGTTTTAAGTTTTAATCCCGATAGCTATCGGGAGAGTAAAAAGTTGAATTGCAATAATCAGCAAAACTACCTATTAGTTCTTAGTTATTACTTATTAGTTTCCTAGCTACCGTCATTTCTCTTTTTCGCATAGGTCCTGGAGGAGATTCAACTATAAAACCTACATTCTTTAAATTTCGCTTGACCTGACCTTTAGCACAATAGGTCGTCAGAAGGCCACTGGGGTATAAGAGAATATACATTTTTGAAAAAATTTCTTCGGTCCATAATTCGGGTTGGGAAGAAGGGGAGAAGGCATCGTAATAGATAAGATCAAACTGTGCGCTCAAATTTAGATTCATTAAATCCCCCTTGATTTTCTGAAAATTAAACTGCGGTAATATATGTTTTTCATTCCAAGATACCGCCTGTAAACGAACTATTCTGTCATTGAGGTCGGAGTCTTGGGTAATAAATTGAGTGGAAACCTCCTCAGAGATGGGAAATTTTTCAATCGTAATATAGGTTATTTGCAACTGATTTTGAAGGGCATATTGCCAAGTGAGCGCTGCATTAAGTCCTGTTCCAAAACCCATTTCAAAGACTGAAATCTCTTTTTTACTTTGTGCTATTTCAGCTAATCCATGCTTGATAAAGACATGCAAACTCTCAGAAAGGGCTCCATGTATGGAGTGATAGGTTTGGCCAAACGCTTCACTGTAAAGAGTTGGGGAATCATCTTTGGTTATTTCAACTCTGTTCATTCTTCGATTAAATCCGCTTTAAGGGCTCGTGTATTGGCATCCGCATTAGTCAAAGTGACATGGATAAAAGGTTTAGGAATAAGGTTCTCCGCTTGTTTGTGCCATTCTATAAAGCAATAATGACCGCTAAATAAATAATCTTCTATCCCTATCTGTAAAGCCTCTTCTTCATTTTTCAATCGATACCAATCCATATGATAGAGGACTCCATTTGGAGAATCGTATTCGTTGATTATCGAAAAAGTAGGACTAGATAAGGAGTCTTTACTGTGCAGTTGTCTGCATATTTCTTCTATAAGGGTCGTTTTGCCTGCTCCCAATGTCCCTTCAAAACAAAATATACGATAAGGCTCAAATTGCCTTAATAGCTTTACAGCTATCGATTCTATATTAATAAGGCTATAGTTCAACTTCATTGAAAAGCGAAATTAGTTGAAATAGAGAGAATTCGCCGATTTTGTTTCTACAAAGTTTGAATAGTTTATTAACTCATTGAAACTGTTAAATACCAGAATACACAGGTAACTGTCCTTCAGATTTAAGGAGTTGCACCATATTTTCAATGTCCTTATCTATAGCAGGGTCGTGTGTGTCTTTTAGGGAATAGCCATGATTTTTGGCGGCCATTTGATAAAATAGACAATTAATCCAGCTTTTAGATTCTCTTAGAAGTTCATAAGTAGTTTTATTTGTTTCACGATGTATCAATTTGACTAAAACAGGGCCATCTGTGGTATAAAGTGCTTTGATTTCATTTTCAAATCGTTCTCGTAGTTCCTTTTCTTTCCCCTTTAAATATACTCTCTTTTCTTTATTTGTCATACTGCTCGTAGCTTGGGCAGAGGTCTCGTAAATTTGTTTAGCCATCAAAGCGTATGGGTATAGCTTAATGACTCTTCGCTTTAGCTTTTGATAAGCCTCTTCTTCTTCCTGGGTCCTCGAATATACTTTGTCAATAATATTAACTTGCGGTAATGATTTTTTTAAGATAGTATCGACATTAGGGTTGATAGTTCGATCTATTTCTAACGTTTCAGCAGGCTTGACCTCTGCCTCATTGGTTGATGTTTGTGAGCGAATGCCAGTGGAAATAAGTATAGAACCTATAAAGCTGAAAACAAAGGCGAAACGTTGTAAATTCATGAAAATTATTTTATATTTTAAAAATAAACGGTTCTTTGTTTGTTTTATTTCTTTTAATAAATATAAGAATTGTAGATTTGAATTAAGTTTAACAATATGGCTAAAATATTTACCTTTTTTTTATGTATTACCCTCACCATGGCTGTAGGTGCCGTCTCTGGCATAGCCACTGCTGGTGGTATAGATGACTGGTTTTATGCTTTGAATAAGCCATTTTTCAATCCACCTACTGACGTATTTGGCCCAGTATGGACATTATTGTATCTATTGATGGGTATTTCGTTTTATCTCATTCTTAGACAGACTTCAGGCCCACTTCGAACCAAAGCGATTATTATTTTTTGGGTTCAGTTGGCACTTAACTTCGTTTGGAGTTTTTTATTTTTTAAATATCGTCTGCTAGGTATTGCATTTATAGAAATTTTCTTAATCTGGGTTAGTATTGTATTTATGCTTCATTCATTTTATTCGGTCAATAAAAAGGCGGCTTATTTACAGATTCCATACCTTGTCTGGGTTAGCTTTGCTGCCCTTCTGAATGGATCTATTTGGTTTTTGAATAGATAAATTCAAGTTAAGAACACTTTATAGGTTGTTTCTTCGATGATAAAACTTATCTTTTTGCCTCGTTAATATAGTAAGATATACACGCACAAGTCATAAATCACAACTATAATACCTTTTTAGCTTAGCTTTGCAGTCTAAACCACAAGTTTTATCACTTCTACTAATTTTAAATCCGGCTTTGTCAATATCGTAGGACTGCCCAATGTGGGTAAATCCTCTTTAATAAATTTATTGTTGGATGAGAAATTATCTATAGTTAATAGTAAGTCTCAGACGACACGTCAGAATATCAAAGGTTTCATTCATGGAGATGATCATCAATTGATCCTAGTGGATACCCCTGGATTTATTGATGAGCCGGCTTATCAGCTGCAGTTAAATATGAATTCCTATATTGAACTCGCCTTGGAGGAAGCGGATATTGTAGCCTTGGTTGTAGATAAGTATAATTTATTAGATGCAGAGCACCCCTTAGTTAAAGAAATTTTAAGAGCGAAAAAACCACTTTTTGTCATCATCAATAAAATAGATCAGTGTCAGCCAGAAGAGGTAAATATAATCATGGCTTACTATGAAGAATTGCTCCCTGTAACGGAAATGATATGTTTATCCGTAGAGCTCAAATTAGGTAGAGATTCGCTGGTGGAACTATTACTAAAGTACCTTCCATTGCATCCACCTTACTATGACCACAGTAACTGGACAGATAGGAATATGCGATTTTTCGCTTCAGAAATTATCCGTGAGAAAATATTTTCAAGCTATCAGAAAGAGATTCCTTATAGCACAGAGGTAGTCATCTCTAGATATGAGGAACGTGCAGCAGGAGAGGCTATGATAGAGGCCATTGTATATGTAGAGAGAGAGTCTCAAAAGGGTATAGTTATAGGTCATCAGGCGGAGAAATTAAAGAAAATTTCTGCGGAAGCTCGTGCGGAAATAGAAACATATACGGGCACTAAAGTACATTTGTTTATTTTTGTCAAAGTATTAGCAGACTGGCGCAGTAAGGATAAAATGTTAGAAAAATTTGGATATTTCAATCCTAAGAAGATAGATAAAAAATGAATAAAACAGTAGCAATTGTTGGTAGACCCAATGTAGGTAAATCCACACTTTTTAATAGATTAATAGGCGAGCGCAAGGCCATAGTGGATGACATAAGCGGTGTCACGCGAGATAGAATCTATGGCGAAGTAGAATGGAATGGCATGATTTTCGACCTCATTGATACTGGAGGCTATGTGGATAGCAGTCAAGACGTATTTGAAAAAGCTATTAAAGAACAGGTCAAGATAGCGATGGAAGAAGCCAAGGTGATTCTCTTTGTGGTTGATGTGACTACAGGCATCACTGCTCTGGATGACGATGTAGCAGATATGCTTAGAAAATCTAAAAAAGATGTACTTCTTGTCGTGAATAAAGTTGATAATACAAAAAGGCTGCATGAGAGTGCGGAGTTTTATGGGTTAGGTTTTTCAGAAATGTTTACATTATCTTCTATATCAGGCTCTGGTACAGGCGAACTACTTGACTCAGTGGTAGAAAAACTACCTAAAGAGAAGTATGAGGATGAGCTAACGAAGGAAGAAATAGAGGCTCTAGCTATTCCTAAGGTAGCTATCATAGGTCAGCCCAATGTAGGTAAAAGTTCTCTTGTCAATGCCCTTATGGGTGAAGAGCGCAATATCGTGACCGATATAGCTGGAACCACAAGAGATTCTATCTACTCAGAGTATAATAAATTTGATAAGCGTCTAGTTTTTATAGATACAGCGGGAATAAGGAGGAAGACAAAAGTACACGAGAATTTGGAGTTTTACTCGGTTATACGCGCTATTCGATCCATTGAAGAAGCAGATGTCGTTTTACTCATGATTAATGCACAAACGGGTATAGAGGCCCAGGATATGTCTCTATTCAAAATTGTACAGCGACGAAGAAAGGCTATTGTTATCATCGTGAATAAATGGGATTTATTAGAAAAAGATACCAATACAATGAAAGAGTATGAAGCTCGATTAAGAGAAAAATTAGCTCCGTTTAGTGATGTTCCGATTCTTTTTACCTCCGTCACTGAAAAGCAGAGAATATTTAAACTTTTAGAGTTTATTGAGTCTGTATCTCAAGCGCAGCGAAGACGCATATCTACAAGCAAGCTGAACGATGTCATGCTCAAGGTAATTGAATCTAACCCACCACCATCGCATAGAGGGACATTTATTAAGATCAAATATATTACTCAACTGCATGCATACACTCCTACATTTGCATTTTTCTGCAATCATCCTAAGTATGTCCCTGAAAATTATAAGAATTTTTTGAAAAATAAACTACGTGAAAATTTTGATTTTAAAGGAGTTAATATCAATCTCATTTTCAAGGAAAAGTAATTAATTATTTTTAACAAATTATTCGTTGCGCTTATCAAATAAACCATATCTTTGCATCGAATTTTAAAAACATATAAATTTTACAAAAATGAAAAAATTAGCACTTTTATTGACAGTTGCAACTTTCGCAATCACTTCTTGTAACGAAACTGCTCCTGCTACTGAGGAGACTGTAGTAGAGACTCCAGTAGTAGAGACTCCAGCTGTTGACACAACTGCACCTGCAGAGGTTGTTGCTGCTGACACAACTGCACCTGCTGCTCACTAATCAAATAATTGGTCTATTAAGATAATTATTTAGAACGTTCTAAGAAATAGACTACCTTCGGGTAGTCTATTTTTTTTTACATCTATTTCTAAATGTTGAAATTATGAATCTAGTTGTTCATAATTATAAAATAGCTTTGCACTGGATTTTAAATTAATATAGAATGAAAAAATTAGTACTTATTACCCTTGCTATGGTATCTCTATCTTTTGTAAGCTGTAACAATGAAGATAAAAAAGCAGAAGAAATATCGATAGATCAGACTGTAGAGCAGTTGACAGAGGCGTTAGATACTGCCAATTCTGTAGCACCAGCAGATACAGCAAACGCTCCTGCTGCCCATTAATTTATCATTTAAGGTATAAATGAAGTTTAGAAGGGATTGCTCATTTAGGTGAGCAATCCTTTTTTTTACTTCGGTATTACATTTCGATAGCCAGTTGTCCAGTGGCCAGTAGGATAAGAAGAATGGAATTATCTTTACTGCTAAGATGAGTAGGAGTTAGTTGACTTAATTTGCCAGATAGTAGCATACCATTTTGATTTCGATTCAAAGCTTGATCTGTAGATTGGCTACAATAGTCTAGTATCTCTCCTACAGGCATATCAAATTTTTCTTCAAGGCTTTGTTCGATTTTACCATTAAAAAGCCAACTAGCAGCCTTATGGAAGATATTTTTAGTCTGCATGTCGAAGGAAAGATTTCGCATTCTTACGGAGCGTCCTTCTGCCTGGTAATATAATTCACCTTGAATATATGTCTTTCCATTAAAAGAACCCGACATATCTGTTTCTATCATAAGCTTTCCTTGATTGCTATAGAGCGTTATATTGTGAATATTGACCTTGTATTTTCCATTGTTAAAACTAAATTCTTGATCTACAAATTTCTTCTTAGCTATTTGACTAGCTTCACTATAAGGTATGGTAACTATAGTATATAACTTGAAGCTATCTGCTGCCAAATTTTTATAAATTAAAGGAGGAAGTTGATATGTCACAGGTGTTTTTAATATAGAATCTGAACCAATACATGAACGCACGAGTGCCTTCAAATGAAAAGAAGATTTAATATAGCTCTCATCTTGAGTAAATGGACTAGCCAGGATAGCTTGTGGAATAATTGCTAGCCATGTATTGTAGCTATCTGATACTTTCTGCGGCTCTTTGAGTTGATTCCAAACTTTTACTAAATCGCCCCTTAGATTTAAATTTTTACTTATCTGGTCATCTATAAGTTTAGCATAGTTTCCTTGATTTTTATCAAGAATTTTTTCTACAATAGGCGTGATAGGTAATTGGAGAGAAACGAAATTTAAACTAGGTTTTTGTGTCCAGGTATAACCATTTTTTATTGTCTTCGTGACCAATTTCCAATCATTAGATACACTATAAACAAGGTTAAAAGACATAGTCAGTTTAAACTCTGAACTTTTATATGTATACGCACCAAAAGCCCCTAAACCTTTTTCTATCCATACTTTAAGAGGTACGTCTATTTTTAGCACATTGTTTTTTACAGAACTTAGTCTTATTTCACCATCCTTCCATACCGTGCACTTCATCTGATCATTCTGATCATTGGTATAAAGACTATCTTTATAAATAATGCCCTTTATTGCTTGATTGGTTGTCAGCTCTAGTTTTTTTATACTCAGTCTAAATGGGAATTGAAGGTAAGATATATGCGTGAGCACAGTATCCTGCGACTGCATGCAGAAGCTTAGCAACTCGCAGAGGATGACTAAAAGTAGCTTTTTCATTTAATGTGCAAATTTCATCTTATATCTACTAGAGATGAGCCCCTTCTTTATATCTTCTAGTTTTCGTTTAATCATTTGTTTTTTGAGCGGTTTTAGTTTTTCTACAAAGAGTAGTCCTTCTATATGATCGTATTCGTGCTGAATAACTCTTGCAGTAAAGCCCGTGAAAACCTTTTCTACTAGCTCCAACTCTGCATTATGATATCGTATTTTTATTTTCTTTTCACGCTCTACATGACCATAGATATTCGGTATACTAAGACAGCCCTCTTCTAGAGAGACTTTGCCATCTGTCTCATCGATCATTTCAGCATTGATAAAAACTTCCTTCAAGCCTTCTTCTGATCTATCCTTGCGCTCATCATCTGCATTTAATCTAGTACTGTCAATAACAAATATTCGAATAGAAAGACCTATTTGCGGAGCTGCTAATCCAACGCCCTTGCAGTGGTACATAGTTTCATACATGTCAGATACTATGGGTGCTATGTCTTCCATTTTTAACTCTACTGGCTCTGCTTTCTTTTTTAACAAAGTATGTCCATAAGCATAAATTGGGTAAATCATTTGGGAAAGTTTGATTTTAATTCTAAATAATTTTGTAAAATAATGACCGCTGAGACAATATCAATCTGAGACTTATCTTGCCTTTTCTTTTTCCTCACACCACTATCAATAATAGACCGGAAGGCCATTTTAGAAGTAAACCGTTCATCAATTTCAGCTATATATTTGTCTGGAAAAGCTTCTTTCAATTGTAATTTAAATGCATCTATTTCCTTAGCTATCTCATTCAGATTATTTTTTAAGGTCAATGGCTTTCCTAGGACGAATCCTTCTACGATCTCTTTTTGACAATAAGTCTTAAGATATATTAGGAGCTCAATGGTAGGTAGAGCTTCAAGGTGAGTCGCTATTAGTTTTAGCGGATCAGTCACAGCCAGACCACATCTCTTTTTACCGTAATCTATTGCAAGTATTCTCAATGGGAGGAAACTTTAACAAAAACTTTGAAATATACGGAACGTTCTGATGGTTCCGTATTACCATATAATGAGAGTTTATTCATATTAAATCCATTTTTTTTAGCACTATTGTATTCTATTTTCACACTTCCTGTATCACCTGGAGCTATGGGCTTATTGTCATAGCTAGGGATAGTGCAACCACAGGATACTTTTATATCTTTAATAAAATAAGGGTTTTTACCTGTATTTATATATTGAATATCTCGTTCGATAATTTTATTGACAGATATGGTGTCGAAATTGTATTCATCACTTAAAAACTGAATTGTAGTGAGGTTTTGGAAGAAATAATCATTATTGGCAACAGAAAAAATCGGATTTTGCTTCTTTTTATAATCGACATCATTCACATTTATCTCATCTGTAGAAATAGTTCCACTTTCTTTTAAAGAAGATTTGCCTTTAAATAAATAAAAACCCATAGCTAAACAAGCTATAAGTAGCACTATAGTCGTAAATTTCCAGATATTTTGCATATTTTGTATTACCTTACAAATTTAAAGAATTTATGGAAACCGAGGCGAACTCTTTATTTAAGTAACCCTTTAAACTCATCATATTTATAACCCTTTGCTAAGAGATAGCGGATTAATTTTGCTTTAGCTTCTTGTTTCTCATTTTTGAGAAGAAGGCTAATCCATTTTTTTTCGATGAGACTGTTTAAGTTTGACGAATAGGTTTCGTTATCGAGTTCTTCAAAAACTAGTTTTATAACCGCATCTTTGATCCCTTTTTTCATCAACCCAAAGCGAATTTTTTCCAATCCATCTTTTTTGAAACTGACTTTGGATCGCATAAAAGCCCTTACATAGCGCTCTTCGTCTAAGAACTTATTCTCTATGAGAGATTCTAGGATTGATGGGTAGTGAAGAGTAGGAATTTTAAGACTATACATCTTAGTCTTGACTTCAGAGATGCAGCGCTCTTGATATGCGCAGTAGTTCTCGAGTTTTTCCAACCATTTTTGATATTCCTCGTTAGGCATTCGACTTATTTTTCCATAATTTATAACAGTACAGGGCGAATGAAATAAAGCCACAAATAAAAAATGGCAAGCAATAATGTTTACTTCCCATCTGAAAGAACTCAACGAGCATCCACGTGGAGTTCGCTAGAATCCAGAATAAAACAGCCAAATTGACCCAGAATTCATCCTGTTCTTTGGTGATTTTTAATATCCAAATAGCAGCAGCCAAGGTGGGTAATATCATAATACTCCCCAACAACTTAAACTCCATAGCCCAGCACATATCTTTGATGAGCCAGAGTAGAACGTGAAAATTCTCTATAAGACGACTATTTAGTTTCATTTAAAATTGGTCTTATACTTAGTTAACACCGCTACGATTCTCCCTACTTTTAAAGGCGATTCTATATAGACAGGCAGTCGACGCTCGTCATCCGTCATATAGATGCGCATCTTATCTACTTCGGAGAATATACGCCCCGTAAGCAATATAGGCTGCAATACTAAACAAATATAATCTCCATAATCGGTGGAAATAGATTGCTTGCCGTGATATTTTACTCCTACTTGAAATACTTCGTTGTCGAGAAAAATGGAAAAATTATATTGCTGTCCACTATCCAATTTTTTATAGTCTAGGCTTCTACAATACAATATTGCGGAAACTATGTCCTGCGTATTGGGGGGAATAGCCATTGTATCGATTCGATGCGCATTCTTGCTGTCTTGCATTTCTGCTATGACTTTTAGACTATCGTGTAAAAAATTGAAATCATTATGGATTTTAAAACCACCTTCATTGACTCGTCGAAGGAAAAATTTTGGGAGACAAGTACTAGTCTCTGTAACTGTCGCATATTCATCTCTCACTTTGTAAAATATATCGAAAGCTGGCACTGTGTTTCCTCGGGCAATGCAAACGGTATGGTGTTTATTATCTACTGCTCGCTCGGTAAATTCAAAACTGACAAAACCCGCCGTCACCCATACTTCACTAAATTTATAAATAACTTTGTAGCGCGCATATTCCCCCGCCTTAAATTGATACGAAGCGAGCAAATCTTTACTTCTCTTCTGTGCAGAAAGCAATACTATTTGTATAGTGAAAATAAAGACCCATAGTAAATGCTTCAAGGTCAGGTTTGTTTTTGGCAAAGTTCTATTAATGAGCCGCCCACAGATTTTGGGTGAAAGAAGAAAACGAGTTTATTGGCAGCGCCTATTTTCGGGCTCTCTTGCAATGCTTCAAACCCTTCCTTTTTCATCCGCTCTATTTCTGCATGTATATCCTGAACTAAAAATGCCATATGGTGTATACCTTCTCCTTTTTTTTCTATAAATTTAGTGATAGGAGAATCGGGGCCAATGCCTTCTAATAATTCAATTTTAGACTCAGTTCCTGTTTTAAAAAAAGCAACGTTGACTTTTTGGCTTTCCAATACTTCTTCATAGTATGCCTTGCTTTGCAATATAGATTCATACATTTTTTTTGCACTCTCGATATTTTTTACAGCTATTCCTATGTGGTCAAGTATCATTTTAGGTAGATTTATCTAATTTGCAAATTGTTTCAAGGCTCTTATATGGGCTTTCAATGCACTCCATACGGTATCGAATTCGAGATAAGGAATACCGCATTCCTCCGCTGTTTGTTTTACTATCGGAGCTAGCTGGGGATAGTGCACATGACAAATATGAGGTAATAAATGATGCTCTACTTGATAATTAAGTCCACCAACCAACCAGCTAACAAAAGAGTTATGACGTGCAAAATTGCTGGTCGTCTGCATTTGATGGACAGCCCATGTTTGTTCCATTTGTTGATCCTTAATGGGAGTAGGATGAATCGTATTGTCAACGGTGTGTGCTAATTGAAAAACAGTAGTCAGTATCAATCCGCTCACGAGATGCATTATCAGAAAACAAATGAGTGTTTTGGAGATAGGAATATCAGAAACAAAATAAGGGAGTAAAAATAAAGCTGAGAAATAGAGCAGTTTAGCCAAAATAAGCTCTATCCAAAGCCAAACATTTTCTGTATTTGAGTTTTTGTTTAAGCCTTCTCGGGTATAGCGTTGAAGTTGAATGAAATCCTTCACTGTACACCAGTATAGTGTCGCAATAGAATAAAAAAAGAAAGCATAATAATGCTGATACCGATGGTACCACTTGGACTGAGCAAAAGGGGATAGCTTCAAAATAGCTTTGTCATCTATATCATCATCATAGTGGACGATATTCGTATAGGTATGATGCAATATATTGTGTTGAATTTTCCAATTAAACTCTGATCCACCTAGTAGGTTGATTACTTTTCCTATCCAGTGATTCCATTGATAACTCTGAAAATAAGCACCATGATTCGCGTCATGCATGATACACATACCTATTCCAGAAACACCTATAGCCATGATACACCACAATAATATACTTAATAATAAACTAGGGGTAAAAACGATATAGCCAATAAAAGGCAACACATAAAGGGCGATCATAAAAATCGACTTTACGACCATTCCTGAATTATATTTCTTGGAAATTCCTTTTTCGAGAAAATAATTATCTACACGTTCTCTTAATAACTCAAGAAAATTAATAGACTCTTTAGAACCAAATTTTAATGGGATTAGTTGCTGAATCACAATAGATACATCGATTATTTAAGTCTTCTCCATGTTTGAGATTTGGTAATAAAAAGTACCTTACCTGTTACCACTAGCTTATCTGGACCAGCCATTTTCAAAAATCCATTATACTCTTTCCCAGCATCCGCTTTATATACTTTCCCACCTTCCCACTTATCGCCTTTTTTAGACATATTGGAGATAATAATCATTCCTACGAGAGGCTTATTTTTACGATCTCCATCACAGACTTCGCAGACTGTATTTTGAGGCTTGAGCAGAAGTTTTACGATTTTCCCAAACAACTTGCCCCCTTTCTCAAAGATTTCTACATGAGATTTTTCTTTCCCAGTTTCATCATCTACTGTGACCCATATACCTAAGGGATTTTGACTTTGCAGTGTTATAGAAAATAAACTAATTAAAGCGATTTGAAACAAAGTTTTATTCATACATAAGTTATTTTTAAGGCTCTAAAATAGTTATTTTCCGGTTAGCTAAAAGTTTTTTCTACCTATGTTTTAAAATTAACATACATTTACTAGCTAAATATTAAAATTTGTGAAAAAAATATTCTTTAGTTGTATATTTATTTTGCTTTGCCACCAAGTATTTTTCGCCCAGTATTCTTTAAGTGGAATCAGAACATCAAAGCGCGCGGGAATTCTAGGTGCGACGATTAACCCTGCTGAATTGGCGAATATGCCGCAGAAAGTGGACGTTCATTTTGTAGGATTTGACTTGAATCTAGCGAATAACGTGGTGAATCTGGTACCATCTTCCATAGGAAATTTGGACAGTTTCGTGGATCGTTACTTAAATAAAGTAAGTCCAGAAGGATTTACTTTTCGAATCAATATGGACGTCATGGGGCCAGGTGTTGCCTGTGCTATTAATGATAAGATGACAGCGGGTTTATTTACTAGAGCTCGATTGCAAATGGCGATGAATAATCTAGATATTGTGACGGCGAGAGCTTTGGCGAGGTCTGAAACGATAGAAAACGCGACGCTTCCCTATACGACTCCTACCATCAATAATATGAGCATGAATCTTGTAGGTTGGACAGAGATCGGCGGATCATTCGCTATGAATTTATATAATTCTAAAGAACATAGTTTCTCCGGAGGTGCGAGTATTAAAGCCCTTTTTCTGGGGGGTTATGCTAATGCTTTTTTGACTAATTTTAAGGCGACCATCGATACTGCAGCAGGTGGAAATGTTAGAATCTCTAATGGCTCAGGGGGGATAGGAATGGAACACACAGGCTCTAATGGCCCATTAGAAGATTTTGGTTCTAATTTTATGGGAAGCCCTAAAGGGATTGGTTTAGACCTAGGTGCGACTTATCAATACAAGGATAAAAAAACAGGTGAATATATTCTCAAACTAGGTGCGTCTATTGTGGACATAGGCACTATGAGTGCGAGCATGAATGCGCAGAACAGCCGAAGTTTTATAATAAATCCAATTACAAATTTCGACCCTACGACCATTCAGGGCGATAATATGGATGAAATCATCAATAATATAAAAGTTTCTGGTATAGCTACAGAAGTGCCTATAGATAGTCTGCAGACAATTAATTTACCCTCAGCTTTTAACTTAACTGCGGACTGGAATGTATGGAAATCCATTTATCTGACAACACACTTGCAGCGACCTATGACAAAGAGAGATAACCCTCGAAGTCTTATAGCTCCTGATTTCATTTGTTTCACTCCTCGTATTTCATTTAGAGTATTCGAAGCCTACATGCCACTGAGTTTTTCTAGCCTTCAGGGAACGACTCTTGGACTTGGTGTTAAACTAGGACCAGTTTATTTCGGAACAGGAAGTTTTTTATCTGCCATGTTTTCAGAAAACAATAAAGCAGTAGACTTTCATTTCGGCTTTAGAGCAGGATTTGGAAATAGAAAGAGAAAAAATATTACAGAATCTTTAGCCGCTCCTGCCAAGACAGAACGACCAAATAAAGTAGCCAACTAATTTGAAAAATCAATTATAAATAATGAAAGTTTTTTTTTTGTTGACAGTAGTTTTTATTCTTGGATGTCAGACCACACCGAAAGCTGATTCCGAAACGAATAAAAAATTCCATGAATTCTTGGATAAGAAATTCGATGAAATGCTCCAACGAAATCCTGAATTTGCTGCTTCTCTCGGTTTGAAATACAACTATGGAGAGTGGACCGATAGAAGCACAGAGCATAGTAGAAGAGAGTTGAAGATTAAAAAAGATGTGCTCGATACGCTGCTTCAATATGATAAATCAATGCTAGATGCTCAAAGTCTTTTGAGTTTAAGACTTTACGAAGAAGATATAAAAAACGCAGAGGAGGCGCAGAAATGGGAGGGTTATTTTTATGAGTTGAATCAAATGGGAGGTGTCGTGACAGATATGCCTGCTTTCCTTGTCAATGTGCATGTGGTAGATTCACTTGTGGACATCGAAGATTATATTCAGCGTCTGAGAAATTTTAAATATCCTATGGAACAGACCATAGAAAATCTAAGGTATAGTCAATCTATTGGGGTGGTTCCACCCGCTTTTACTTTTCCATATGTAAAGGAATCTATAGAATCTATGATAACTTCACTTTCTAATTCTAATAAGAATGATTTAATCGATGATTTCTCGGCTAAACTTGCCAAAATAAATGTCTCCGATGCAAAGAAAGATAGACTTCGCGAGGCTGCTAAGGTGGCTATAAAAGAATCTGTCCTTCCTTCCTATCAAGCGATGGCTAAATTTTGGGATGAATATGCACTAATGTCTAAGGCTAGTCATGGAGTATGGTCTTTACCGAAAGGGGAAGATTTTTATAAGTATTGTTTAAAATCCAACACAACACTTAATATGACGCCAGACGAAGTCTACAAATTAGGTCTAGAAGAAGTCGCTCGGATCCAAGACGAGATGAAGATAATAATGAAGCAGGTAAAGTATAAGAATGATTCTTTACAAGATTTCTTTCAATTTGTCCGAACAAATAAGCAGTTTCAATATAGCTCTGATCAGACAGGTCGTAAGGCTCTGCTCGGAGATGCTAAGAGGTATTTTGAGGAAACCAATAAAAAAATACCCGAGGTATTCAATATAAAGCCTATAGCCACCTGCGAAGTCATGGCCGTGGAGTCTTTTCGAGAAAAGTCTGCGGGTGGTGCATTTTATGAAAATCCAAGTATAGATGGTAAGAGACCTGGTCGCTATTATGTGAATTTGTATAATATGGTTGATAATCCCAAATATCAACTAGAGGCATTGACAGCTCATGAGGCTATTCCAGGTCATCATATGCAGATTGCTATAGCACAGGAATTGACCAATATTCCTGATTTTAGAAAACATGGAGGAAACACAGCCTATATAGAAGGCTGGGCATTGTATTCAGAAAAATTAAATAAAGAGCTGGGGTTTTATCAAGATCCTTATTCCGATTTTGGTCGTTTGAGTATGGAAATATTCAGAGCTGCGCGTCTAGTGGTGGATGTAGGTATTCATTACAAGAAGTGGACCAAAGAACAGGCTATAGCCTACTTTATAAAAAATACAGCCAATGCAGAGGGAGATATTAATAAAGAAATAGAACGATATTTCTTATGGCCCGGGCAGGCTACTGGCTATAAGATAGGTATGATTAAAATCTTAGAGTTGAGAGAACAATCTAAGATGAAATTAGGAAAAAAATTTGATATACGAACATTTCATGATATTGTGCTTATGAATGGCTCTGTGCCACTGAATGTCTTAGAGGAATTGGTCATGAATTAATTTTGAATTCATAATTTTGAATTTTAAAATATTAAAGCTGAAATTAAACAGATCATAATTATAAACTAAATTATATGTCAAATCAAGAATCAATCGTAAAAATTGAAGTTAAAAAAAATGGACCACTGAGAGTCATCACTGATAAGATGGAAATCGATATACAGGGGAAAATAACTGTGAAAGAGTCAGCAGCATCGTTCTGCCGATGTGGAAAATCCCAGAATCAGCCTTTCTGTGACGGAAGTCACAAGGAATTAGAGCCATTTGAGTAAATTTGTAAAAAATAGCATATATGACATCTCGTATAGGGATTATTGGGGGGGGATTTGCAGGTATTATGACTGCAGTGAATTTAATTAAAAAAACAAATACTCCATTACAGCTATATATAATTGGAGAAAAGAGTAGCTTTGCTAGAGGCACAGCCTATGAGTCCTATTTGGACAAGCACATTCTCAATGTGTCCACAGAAAAAATGAGCGCGTTTCCTGATCAGCCTAGTCATTTTCTAGACTGGGTTATGGCAAGATCTTCTTTTCAGGATTTGCCAAAGGAAATTGTAGCAAAATCCTTTCTCTCTAGAAATCTTTATGGCGATTATTTGTGTGAATTGTGGAAGGAATCTATCAAGATAGCGAAAGAGAAGGAGATAGATGTCCTAGAGCTAGTAGATACAGTTATAAAGCTAACAAATCTTAGTGTTGGTATTGAATTGTCATTTATGAATTCGCCGAGTATCATAGTAGATAAATGCATCATGGCTACTGGCAATCAGATTCCTAAAAATCCAAGTATTCCTAATTTTTCTTTCTTCAAAAGTTCAAATTATTTTCAAAATCCTTGGAAAAAAGAATGCGTCAGTAATGTGGATGATTCCCTTCCTATTCTTATTATTGGTAATGGCCTCACTATGGTGGATACTATTCTTGGCTTACAAGATAATAAATTTAAAGGAGAGATATATTCCATTTCTCCCAATGGGTTCAATATTTTGCCGCACAGACATACTGGATTGATTTATCATGCTCATTTAGAAGAAATTCATGATAAGATGAGTTTAAAAGAGCTAACTAGAGTTATACATAAGCATGTCAAAATTGTCCGTCAATTTGGCATATCAGCCGAGCCGATTATTGATGCTTTGAGGCCTCGTACTCAGGGAATATGGAGAAATTTAACTGCGGCAGAAAAGCAATTTTTTATGTCCAGATTGAGGCATTTATTCGGCGTAGCTAGGCACAGAATTCCTCTTCATATCTATGACAAAATCCAAAAATTACGTATAGATGGTCTACTGCATATACAGTCTGGGAAAATCGTAGATATCACAGAAACAGGTGGATGCATTGACGTTAGATATTTTGATAAGAAACAGCGAAAAACTCAGGTCTTAAAAGTGTCTAGAGTAATTAACTGTACTGGGCCTGAAACTGACTTTAGCAAATTAGAAAATAATTTTTTAGGTCAATGTATTCAAGATGGTATTTTTTATCAGGACGAACTAAAACTTGGAATTCAAACGAATGTAGAGACTTTTAAAGTTAAATACAAAGATGGTGTAGAGCATTCAAATCTTTTCACCTTAGGCTCTAATCTCAAAGGAGAACTTTGGGAAAGCACAGCCGTCAACGAACTCAGGCATCAAGCAAATGCCATAGCTGATATTATACTTGCAGAGGTAAACTTAATTGATGATTCAAATAAATAGGAACAGTTTATCATAATTATATGAGATCCAGTCCAATGCTTATCAGTCTGATTTTGTCTAGAGATAATCATGTATACATTCAGAATGAAAAAAAACGAACTTCGCCCTTATTTTCTTGAAAAAAGAAACTTACTTTCTTTGCTTGAAAAGAGAAAATATGATTTTTTTCTAAGCGGTTTACTTATGGATTATATTAAAATGCACGGATTCTCTACCATACATACTTACTTACCCATCGGCTCTGAGGTTGATTTTTATCCTGTGATTCAGAAGTTATTGGATTTGGATATAAAGATTGTATGCCCTCAAGCCGAAAATAAACCGATTTTTAAGAACTTAATCTTAACTTCATTAGAAAATTTAGAGCAGGGGAGATATGGAACTAGGCACCCTGCCAATGCAGAGGAATATAATGGAGACTTTGACCTAGTCATTGTTCCTGGACTCGCATATAATGCTGAAAAATATAGACTAGGTTATGGGGGAGGGTATTATGATTATTTTCTTGATAAACACCCATTATCAGTCAAATTGGGCTTGTTTTATCCCTTTCAATTTGCAAGTGACTTGCCTCTAGAAGCGCACGATGTGCCTCTAGATGTTATATTGACTACCACTAGCTAAAGGCTCAATTCTTCTGTTTTTATGCACATTACAAGAATTGCATAAATTCATTTGGATTCAAAAATCCACTTTTGTCTTCATTCTAAAGTCACTTTCATAGGAATGAAAGTGAATCGTATAAGAATTAAATCAAATAGTAAAGTTTTTTCCAACCTTCTATTGATTAAATTGAGCTAAATTTGCTTTCCTAAAACATATTCCATGAACAAATTCATACTTTCAGTACTTATTCTCTTCATTAACTTATCCATATTTGCTCAGGATAATCTCATCAATGCTTTAGAAAAAAACAAATCAGATAGCGCCAAGAAAAAATTTCAATTCACTTCTATTTATGATATTGAAAAAACTTCGGTGAAAGCTCAAGGTAAGTCTGGCACTTGCTGGAGTTATAGCGGAAATTCATTTCTAGAGAGTGAATATATTCGTTTAAAAGGTAAGCAATTAGATCTAGCAGATATTTTTGCTGTGCGATGTGCACTAATTGACAAGGCGGAGACCTATGTGCGCTTGCATGGAAATCTTGGATGGGGTGAAGGCGGAGCTTTTCATGATGTCATGAATATGTATCGAAAATATGGAGCCCTTCCGCAATCCGTATATTCAGGGATTCAATATGACAGTAAAATCAATAACTTTGGAGAGATGATGGCTGTCCTTGAAGGATATTTAAAAGGTATTATTAGCAATAAGAGCGGCAAGATATCTCCACTCTGGAAGAAAAATTTCGTCACATTAGTTGATTCTTATCTAGGAACGCCGCCCGCAGATTTTGAATTTGAGGGTAAAAAGTATACGCCTAAATCATTTGCTGATAACTACCTTGGTATCAAAGCAGACGATTACATAGAAATATCTAGCTTTAGTCACGTTCCTTTCTATGAAGAATCTATTTTATTAGTGCCTGATAACTGGAGTTTTGATAAGGTATGGAATGTAAAAATGACCGAAATGACCGAAATCATAGACTATGCATTGAAAAACAACTATTCGGTAGCCTGGGCTACGGATGTGAGCGAGAAGGGATTTAGCTGGAAAAATGGTGTAGCCATTGTGCCAGATAGTCTTCCGGAGGATAATAGAGATGATGAGTATCAGAGTAAAATGAAAAAAATATTCGACGGCCCTAAGCCTGAGCTAGTTATTACTCAAGAAATGCGCCAAAAAGCATTTGATAACTATGAGACTACGGATGATCACGGAATGCATATTACAGGCCTGGCCAAAGATCAGACAGGAAGAGAATATTATATCGTCAAAAACTCATGGGGAGAGAAAAATGATCACAAAGGCTACATCTATGTAACCAAAGCTTATCTAATGTATAAGACAACGGCTATTCTAGTCAATAAAAATGGGCTTCCATCAACTATTAAGTCGAAATTAGTTAAAAACTAAATGCTTCTTACTTCCTTAACTAAGGCCAATGACTATTCTTTTGGCATAGAAGAATATAAAGGAAGATTAAGATTTGTAATTTTTTACAAGGAAGAGGAGATAGCCTGCAGAAAGGAAGATAGTAAAGTTATTAATTCTTTCATAAGGTCTAGCGATGTTGGTATTTTTCAAGGCAGAATAAAACTTAGATCTGAATTAGATTATATTATAGTATTTTTCAAAGGAGAATGTCTAGGGACTATCGCTAAAACAGAATTTAATCGTGTTTTGGCTAAAATAGGTTTAAAATAATTTATAAAATCTTTCATGTCATTTTTGTTAAAATTACTAATACATTTAATATATTATCTCGAATCATTTCGATTTGGCAAAGGCTTAAGAAGGCTTATTTATTTCGTTTTGGCGCATATTGTACGCTATAGAAGAAAAGTTGTTGATGCTAATTTAACCATTCTACTGCCACACGCAAGTAAACTAGAGTTATCGGCATACAAATTTAGGTATTATCATCACATGGCTGATTTAATCGTCGAAACGCTCTGGTGTTTTCGTGCCAGTCCTGAAGAGCTGAAACCTAAAGTCCGATTTAAAAATCCTGAAGTGTTTGAGGAAATCTTTGCCAGCGGAGAAAATGCTACGATACTCTTATCGCATATTGGGAACTGGGAGTTGTTCTGCCAATGGGCTGGACTTTTTATCCCTAAATTGAATGTAGTCATACTCTATACGCCTATTAAGAATAGTGCGCTCAATCAATTTATGATGCGTCTAAGGCAGCGTTTTGGAGCTATATTGGTCTCTACCAAATCTACGTTCGATTTATTTCGAGTGCAGAAAACCAAGAAGGTTTGTATCAATTTATTCGCTATAGACCAGAATCCGGGCGATCCCTACCATCAGCATTGGTTAAAGTTTTTCGGACAGACGGTACCAGTTATATCTGGAGCAGAAAAATTTGCTAAATCTCAAAAACAAGCAGTCTATTTTCTGCGTGTGACAAAAAGCAATACATACGAGCTCGAACTCATAGAGGTAAAGTACGTCACAGATAAACCTTATGACCTTACAATGAAGCAATTCGAACTCCTAGAGAATAATATCCTTGAAGATCCAAGTCTATGGCTCTTATCGCATAATAGATTTAAGTATAATAAGTAATTTGAAGCTATGATAAAAGATTTCCTTGCCAAGCGCTCTAGAATCAACCCGTGAGTGCTTGATTCAAATTTCAACACTCAACTTTCCTCTAGTTTCTTTATCCATTTTGGCAATTCTGGGGCTTGGTAGGCTTGCATTTTTTTTAGCAGCTCTTCCTTAGTTTCAGACACCAAGAGCATGTTTTTATGTATAGGTTTTAGCAATTGATTAGTCTCCATAGTTTCTAACATATTTAAGAGAGGTGTGTAGAAATTATCTACATTCAATATACCTATGGGCTTGGTATGAAGTCCTAATTGAGCCCAGGTCAAAATTTCAAATAGTTCATCTAACGTACCGAAGCCACCAGGAATAGCTATAAACCCATCCGCTAATTCCTCCATTAATGCCTTTCGCTCATGCATAGATTTAGTCTCTATAATTTCTGTCAGACCTTCATGAACTATTTCTTTTTGGCTGAGAAAGCGTGGAATCACTCCTACTACATGACCGTTATTGTGCAAACATGAATCAGCTACTTTACCCATTAAACCTACATGGGCACCCCCATAGATCATTTTTATTTGATTTAGGGCTAGATATTTACCTAATTCTTGGGCTATTAGGGTGAATCGTGGATTATTTCCTTGACTAGAACCGCAGAATATGGCCAGTGATTGAATTTTTTGCATGCAAATCATTTTAACCAGATTCAAAACTAGTCAAATTTTATATATTTGTTCAATGTATTTACATGACTATTATATGAATCGATGTTTCGAGCTGGCTGAGCGGGGAAGAGGATCTACCCGTTCTAATCCGCTTGTCGGGGCCTTACTGGTGCATAATGATAAAATTATAGCAGAGGGCTTTCACGCCTTCTATGGAGGTCCTCATGCAGAAGTTAATTGCATTAATAGATTGGCTAATGGAGAACTGCTAAGCGAATCTACCTTGTATATATCCTTGGAGCCTTGTAATTTTCGAGGAAAAACACCCGCATGTACTGACTATATTTTGAATCATGCACTGAAAAAGGTAGTCGTAGGAAGTGCGGATTTTAATCCTAGAGTGAGAAACCAAGGTATAGACCACCTAAGATCTCATAAAATAGAAGTTATAAACCTAGATTGGCAAGAAAGACAGAAACAGCTTAACATAAGATTTTTTATTAATCAAACTCAAAACGAGCCCTATTTTATTGGTAAATTGGCTATGAGTCAAGATGAATATATAGGTCGAAAAGGAGAGCGAATAAAAATTACTGTACCAGAGATAGATGTCATTTCACATAAAATTCGTTCTGAGGTAGATGCTATATTAGTAGGTAAAACGACCTGGGAGATAGATAAACCTAGTCTCCATGCTAGACTGTATCATGCAGATATTCAACCAGATATTATTGTGTTAGATCACAACCTGAAGTCAAGCATCTCAACCGAAGATGGACGCCAGATTCATTTCGTCTCCGAAGGCGATCCCAAGATCTTGAAAAAGAGCTTATTCAAACTAGGCTATAGAAATATACTCATCGAGGGCGGAGGAGAGGTTTTCCAGTTTTTTAGTAGTCATAAGCTTTTTCATGAAGTCTTATGGATAGAAAATCAGGATTTAGTGCTCGGATCGGGAATTGAAGCTCCCAAACTAAACCATGTGGATTATGCATTAATTGAACAAAAGCGCTATTTTAACCACACCTTAAGTTATCATCAGAGACATGATCTATTTACTATTTAGCATACTATTTTCTTCTAGTTTATTGATTTTCTTTAAGTTGTTTGAGAAATATAAGATCAATTCGGTATTAGCCATAGCTACTAACTATTTGGTGGCGGCTTTTGTGGGTTTATTCTTTATTCAGCCTGTTCCTTTGTCTGGTCCCGATATAAATTGGATTGCCATTTCTTGTTGTCTTGGATTTATGTTTTCCCTCATTTTCAATCTCAGCAAAATGACCACTCAGAAAGTAGGAATGGGTATTACGAGTGTGGCCATGAAACTCGGCGTAGTTTTTCCAGTTCTTATCGGAATTTTATTCTATAGTGAAGATTTTCAATGGATTAACTATGTCGGCTTACTTTTAGGCTTTAGTTCGATTTACTTTATAAACAAGCCTAGTAAAGACGTTGATTATAAGCAAGATAAGCTTATTTTTATACTTCCAATTCTCGTATGGTTTGGTTCTGGACTATGCGATAGTGCTGTGCAACTCATACAGAAATCATTTCCTGTGCCAGCTTCAAATGGAATGTTCTCATTTACAGCTTTTTTAAGTGCTGCTACCTCGAGTATAGCTTTCGTTTTATTTAAGAGAATGAAGTGGGATATTAAAAGCTTAACAGGGGGTATCGCTTTGGGTATTCCAAACTATTTTTCCATTTATTTTTTGGTTAAAGCGCTGCAAGAAATGCAAAAAGAGTTTAATATGGAGAGTTCGAGTTTATTTATGGTCAATAATTTGTCTATTGTGATCTTAAGTGTAGGCATTGGCCTCGTCCTTTTCCGAGAAAAATTAGATAGGTTGAAGATATTTGGACTTTTTTTGGCTTTAGTATCACTTTATTTAATAAATTATAAGTAGTTTGAAATCAATAATTTATGATTAATTTAAGACCTATAGTAGAGTCAGACCTAGACAGAATCGTAGAGCTGTGTCAAGATTCTATAATTAGTGAAATGACACTCAATGTGCCATATCCATATACTTATGAGCACGCCCGCTACTTTTACGATCATATTGTTTTGAATACCACATCAAAGCAATATGCTATCTGTCTAGATGATAAAACTGAATTAATAGGAGTGATTGGTATTAATTTCAATCAATCCAAAGATTGGCAGGCGGAAATTGGATATTGGATGGGTAAGGATTATCGAAATAATGGATATATGACTCAAGCATTGAAATTGATTATCCAGATTTGTTTTGAAGAATTTAATCTCATCCGAATTTACGCGACTCATAACCCAATGAATCCTGCTTCAGGGAAAGTAATGATTAAAGCTGGAATGCTTTACGAAGGAACCTTGCGAGCCAACGTCCGGAAAGGAACAGAATATATAGATTCACCGTATTATTCTATTATCAATCCAATTGTTTTAAATGTCCTATAATTTACATTATGTTAACTAAGGTTTTCCTAGAATATCATTATATTTTGTACGCTATGGGAAATCATATTGATACTTTACAGTCAGAAATCGTCGCCTTTTTTAAGCTTTGGTAAGAATGAGTTTAAAAGGCTAAGAGTTAAAGCTAATACTTACAGTCCGTATTTTTCACACATCCTTTATCGCTCCTTCAAATAATCCTCTATCAATTTCACAGATTCCTCTACCCCGTTTTCTTGTTTCATTTTGGCGCCCGTAGTATGGGCGTTGAGTGTATACTCTTCGGTTGATATGAGATTTATGGCCTTTAATAGTTTATCGTAACTCAGTTTTCTAAATGGAATATGAACTCCTAGCTTCTTTTTAGTTATTAACTTGCCATTATTGGGTTGGTCCGCCAGAATAGATGCTATGATCATCGGAATTTGACCAAGCAAGACAGCTCCCACGGTGCCTATACCCCCATGAATAATAGCTAGTTTGCACCTAGGTAGGAGCCATTCATGATTGATACTATCGACTAGAAACAAATTTTTATGCTCTAGGGTTAAGAAAGGCTTCGTCCAGCCGTGACAGTATACAATGCGGTGTTGGGTTTCGTGAAGCAGTCTTGAAATGATGGATTCCATAAGGTCTGGATCGGGTATGGGTATACTACCAAAGCCAATATAAATTGGTTTTTCTCCACATTCTAGCCATGCTTGGAGCTCTGAAGAGATTTGTTCGTTTGAGATTTGGGTTCTCACTGCTGATGGAAGGTTCAAAAAACCGGTGACAGCAGAATTACTAGGCCAATCTAGAGGCTGCTGGAGCAGCTGCTGACTCATAGGATGTAAAATCAATCGATTGTTTAATTGAAATTCCTTTCGAAGCTGAGTTAAGCTCCATTTCGGCAAATTTAAAAATTGAGCGGAGAGATTGACTTCTCTCAGAAGAAATAAAATGCAAGATGCATAGGCAAATATGGTATAAGACCATTTATTTATGATAGGAATATTCTGAAATTCAAAGCCAATGGAGGGAAATTCCTTGGTTATTGAATACGGCATACTGAAGTTGAGTATAGCGTATTTGATATGCCTTTTGACTACTACAGGCAATATATTGGGAAATGCCAATCCACTCGCGATGATGAAATCAAAATTTTCAGAAGCGCGATCTATATCATGAATAGTTTTGTCTAGATATTTGTCCGAATGTTTTCTCAGTAGCAGCGCAAATTTTAGCAGGCTGCCGGTGCGGGTTACCTCCATGACCTCTTCATTATAGACCTCTTCTTCCATATTGAGGTCTAGAGGTATGAAATCAATCTGATAGTCGCCAATAAGTTTTTGAAAATTCCTAAACGTGACAATCGTCACTTGATGACCTCGCTTTTTCAAGCCTATAGCCAAGGCTATAAATGGTTGAATATCGCCTCTGGATCCTTTCGTAACGAGACCTATTCTATATGGGCCTTTTGCATTAAATGAGTCTATGTTATTTGAGTTCATACTAGATTAAATAAAGACAGTTCCGAAGAACTTACTATAAAAAAAATTAAGATATACCATATAGTAATTTAAGAAGCTTTCATATAGCGGAGTCTAGCGCCTAATTGCTTCGAACAGTCACTTACTATGTCACCGATGAGACCCTATAAGATGATCTAATGTGGCTTTAAATTTAATTACGCAAATAAACTAAATATTTCTTTCTTTAAATTATTTAATTGCTTCCTTCGTTCCTTTTTGATCGATTTATAATTTCTAGTAAATCACTCCGAGCTAATGACCGAATTTCAGAAGAATTAAACAAATACAATGGACTATCCTCTGCCTGAGCTCTCAGCTATTTTATTATTAATACTTTAAACTCTTTTTTTAAATTCTATGAAGATAAATTTGTTTACATTTGCTTCTTTGTTCCTTTTTGATGAGATTATTAATTATTTTCGTTTTTTGTAGTATTTTTGGTGTGAATGGAGTCTATGGACAAATGCCGACTCAGCAAGTATCTGAATTGCAAGTAACCGAAACCTTCGCTTGGAAGTTCAATATATCCTTTAAAGTACCTACTTCTAGTGATAGTGCCATACTTATCATATCTCGTTCTCCGCTGACTAGTCTCTCGCTGACCAATAAATTTTATGGAGTAGGCTCTAATATTTCAGGAGATATTAAAGTGCTCAAGAAATTCTATAAAGGGACGAATACTATAAATCATAAAGTAAATAGTTTGGTAGCCAATACAGATTACTATTTAGCTATTTATACGTTTAATAACAATACGAATGGTATTTTTTATAATCAAACGAATCCACCTAGGCTCACAGTAAGAACTAAAGGCAGAACTATTGGCAATTATTATTCGAATTTAGATACGAATAAGGCTGTATTTTTATCCAAATTGGGGGCTTTACTCAGAAATCATACTTTTTTAAGCTATGATGGATTTGATGAAAATCTTGTACCTGAATTGTATGAAAAAGATACATTTATAAGTAATGAATCGAAGAAATTTGTAGCTTGTGAATATTCTAATATCAAGGCATATTATACAGGTAAATTTTCATTCTCTGCAACTAACTTTAACCGTGAACACACACTACCCAAAAATTGGATGAACTTCCGAGGGGTTCCAAATGGCAATCTGGTTGATTATCCTGAAGGGGCTGATTATCATAATTTGACCTTAACGGATGGTCTTACTAATCAACTGCGCAGTGATTATGTATTCAAAATACCCACCAAATCAGTAAAATCTATAGGCATAGCCAGATATTCTGAAAATATCTCGAATTACAGTGATACCAATAATTGTTTCGAGCCACAAGACAATTATAAAGGGAATGCTGCTCGCTGTATATTTTATATGCAGGTCTGCTATCACAGCCTTTTAGGTAATAACTGGGGACTCAAAACGGGTCTTAGTTCTTTTGCCAAAAATCAGCAGCAATCTCTTCTCAAGCAATGGGCTAAGCAAGATACTCCTGATAACTTTGAAATAGCTAGAAATGAATGTATAGCATCTATTCAGGGGTCTAGAAATCCCTTTATAGATTTCCCTAACTGGATTGATTGTATTGATTTTAATGATTTACGTTTATTGAAAACATGCGAAGGTCTGGTAGTAAATAATTCAAATAATGCCCTATCTGCTAATGAAAAAAACAACTGGGATGTCTGGTATTATCAGCATGAGCCTAAAAAATATACGATAAAACTCTATTACGATAAAATTTCTCCTTTAGAAATAAGTTTGTATGACCTCAAAGGGCAGCGAGTTCACCAGGAAAAAACAACTGTAAATGAAGGTGAAAATGCTATTCTTTATGATTTAACTAATATAGGTGCCGGCAATTATATATTGGAGCTAAAAACTTGTGAAAGACGGAAATCTATTAGATTATTCATAGAGTAAACAATTATTTAATATAAATCTCAAGTTTTTTAATTAAATTTGCAGATAACAAAAAATCAATAATTAATTCATGAAAAAATTTATACTCCTTATTAGTATTATACTCGTGTATTCAGGAAGTCAGGCACAAGTATTTAGTCTGAAAAGCATTCCAGCCAATAGAATTATTCCAAGAAAAGAAGGCGGTTCGCTGATCAATATTGATATTCGTAATTCAATGCCTATGTCTATGCTCATGAGTGTAAAGTTCGTACTATATGGTAAAAATATGGATGCTATGGTCAATACAGATCTAGAACAGTTTAGCAATGGATTATTATATGATACAATTCAATTTGGAAATAATGATTCTATAAGAAGATTTTCATTTAAGCCAGTTCTTGATGGCTTCAGCGAAGGTAACGATACATTTGTTTTTAAAATTTCTCAACCTAGTATGGGCACTATAGGTTCCCCTGACTCTGTATTCATAGTAATCACAGATAGCGTAGCTGCACCTATCACAGGAAGACCATTATATAATATTGGAACCGTGAGAGGAGCTAATAAGAATGGTATTCCAGATTCAGTCAATAAATCATGTAGCATCAGAGGTGTATTATATGGTGTTAATCGCAGAGCTGCGAATTTAGGTTATCAAATGTTTATTTGTGATGCTACAGGCTGTATTGGTATTTTCTCAGGAAAAACATATGCTATTTATCCTACAGCCGCAGAAGGGGATTCTGTAGAAATATCGGGTATAATTGAACATTTCAGAGGCCTAGGCCAGATAAAGTTTAGCGCAACTGGAGATACAATTAGAAAATTAGGTTTCAGTACTGTAAAGGCTCCGCAAGTAGTTACGGCTTTAAATGAAGCTTCAGAAGCCAAACTTGTCAAACTAGATGGGCTGACACTTTCTAGTGGAAATTGGTTAGCAGATTCAGCTTTTGAACTCAAGATGAAAAATTCGGCTAATACAGAGTTTAGTATTCGAATTGAAAATAAACCATCCACTAATTTTAGCGCACCAGCTGCTATTACTTCAGGGAAAACATACTCTATCACTGGAATGGGAAGTCAGTTTGATCAAACAACTGGTACTACTTATACAATGGGGTACCAACTTTTACCACGTAAATTATCAGATATTGTAAGTACTGGTAGCAGCATATCTTCTTTATCAGCACTTAACTTTACAGTCTTCCCTACCCTAGTGACCAATACCATGCATGTATACATGGATGCTACTCTCAATGAATCTGTCTCTATACAAGTTATTGACTTATCGGGAAAAGTGGTGAGAGAGGATAAAACTAAACTAAACATAGGTGAGAACATATTTCAGTTAACCCAATTAGATGTTTTACCGCAAGGCAATTACATATTAAATATACAAACGTCGAACAATCAGCTTTATAAGCAGTTTTCTATAATAAAATAATAAATATTCACATGTTTTAAACATAGATATTTGACATGTGAATAAACTAAGCGTAATCGTCTTTTTCAAAAGTCGTTAAAGCATAGAGAAACCTAATAATCAATTTATTGAGTATAAAGGTTTCTCTTTTTTTTTGTTTATAATTCGCTATCCTTTTTTAGTCAAAAACAAATAGTTTTGTCGTATTTTAAGTTGATAAATATAGATATACAGGCGTGGGAAAAATTATAGCAATATCCAATCAAAAAGGAGGAGTAGGTAAAACAACTACCTCCATTAATCTATCTGCTAGTTTAGCGGCAATGGATAAGAAGACACTTCTTATCGATGCAGATCCTCAAGCTAATTCCACTTCCGGATGTGGACTAGATCCTAAATCTATTGAAAAAAGCCTTTATGAGTGTATGATTGATTCCATAGACCCTAAGGAGGCCATTCTCCCTACGGATACCCCTAACTTATTTATTCTCCCTTCTCACTTAGATCTAGTAGGAGCAGAGATAGAGCTCATTCAGCATGAGCAGAGGGAGACTATCATGAAAGATACTCTCGCTAAGATAAAAAACGATTATGATTATATTATTATAGATTGTTCACCTTCTCTTGGACTTATCACGGTCAATGCACTAACGGCTGCGGATAGCGTGATCATTCCAGTGCAATGTGAATATTTCGCATTAGAAGGATTAGGAAAACTTCTCAATACCATAAAAATAGTTCAAAAAAGACTCAATCCAGCCCTGAGTATAGAAGGATTGTTGCTTACCATGTATGACTCTAGATTGCGCTTGAGCAATCAAGTTGTGGAGGAAGTCAAACAGCATTTTGAATCTTTGGTATTTAATACCATTATTCATAGAAATTCAAAAATAAGCGAAGCACCTAGCTTCGGGAAGCCTGTTATAGCATTTGATATAGAAAGTAAAGGTTCTGTTAATTATCTGCACCTAGCTAAAGAGTTAATCGAAAACAACGAGAAGAAAACAATAGAAAATAAATAGCATTAAGAAATGGCCAAATTGAATCAAAAGAAAGAATTAGGAAAAGGAATCAGAGCCTTGCTAGGTGATATTAATCAGCAAATTAATGAAGAAGAGGATATGCTGATAGCTGAAAAGCCAAAAACTACCAATACTCAGCTGATTAGTTTAGATAAAGTTGAAGTCAATCCGTTTCAGCCTCGTGTCAACTTTGATGAAGATGCCTTGGAAGATTTGGCCAACTCGATACGTGTGCACGGCATTATTCAACCATTGACAGTAAGAGAGTTGACAGGAACCAATAAGTATCAACTTATATCAGGTGAACGCAGATGGAGAGCTTCTCATCTAGCGGGTTTGAAAGAAGTACCTGTATATATTCGCACGGCCAATGACCAGGAAGCCTTAGAAATGGCCTTGATAGAAAATATTCAGCGTGAAGAACTCAATGCAATAGAAATTGGGGTGAATTATCAGCGATTAATTGACGAATGCAAGCTGAATCATGAAGAATTAGCGGATAGAGTAGGTAAAAAAAGAGCAACTATATCAAATTATATAAGACTTCTCAAACTGCCACCAGATATCCAGGTAGCGGTAAGAGAAGACAAAATATCTATGGGCCATGCGAGAGCCTTAGCTGGTGTTGATGGAATTGATCTGCAGCTATCTATATTTAAAGAAGTAGTATCTAAACATTTATCTGTAAGACAGACGGAGAGTTTAGTAGCACAGCGCAGCAGTCAGCGCGCACCTAGATCAACTAAAGAAATTAAAAGCCAGCCTCCTTTTGTAAAGCGTTGGCAAGATGATCTTTCTAGTCACCTGAGTACGAAGGTAACCATACAACACAATGATAAAGGGGATGGTCAGTTGATTCTATCCTATGCTGATGAAAAAGATTTAGAACGTCTTATCGAACTTATTAGCTAAGCGTGCGCTTAATTCTAATCCTATCTTATTTTCTTCTTCTACCTCTCATTAGCTGCAGTCAAAGTGATAGTTTGAGACTTCTTGAGAATGGCAAATCCTTGCCAAGTCAAACTAAGAAGAAGGCTTACCCTAATCATAGTCCAAAGACCGCAGCAATTTTATCTGCTATTGCTCCTGGAGCCGGACAAATTTATAATAGAAAATATTGGAAACTTCCTATAGTTTGGGGTGGACTAGCTGGTTTAGGTTATCTATGGATCAATGAAAACAATCGATATCAAGATGCTAAAACTTCCTATTTATCGCTTCTCGATTCAGATGTGAGCAATGATATTCCCCTCAATGGAATAACGAATGTATCTGTAGTTCAAAGCACCAAAAATGTATACCGAAATCAACGGGACATGTATTTACTTTTCGGGGTATTATTTTATGGATTGAATATTATAGATGCTACTGTGGATGCGCATTTTATGAATTTTGATGTTAGTGATGACCTATCTATGCAACTCAACCTCGATATGCGAAACTATACCACAACACAGCCAGTCCCTTCACTCACATGTACATTCAATTTTAAATGATAACGTATGAAAATTGCACTACTAGGTTATGGCAAAATGGGTAAAGCCATTGAAGAAGTCGTCCTTGAAGAAGGAAGACATGAAATCGTATTGAAAATAGGCAGTAGTCATCAAGGTCAACTTACTGTCTCAAATTTAAGAATGGCCGATGTGGCAATTGATTTTACTCAGCCAGAATCTGCCTATTCTAATGTCATGCTTTGTTTTGAAGCCAATATACCTATAGTGGTAGGAACTACCTCCTGGGCGGAAGGATTGGAAAAAGCTAAGAAAATTTGCTTGGAAAATAACCATAGCCTATTTGCTTCTCCTAATTTTAGTATCGGTGTAAACCTCTTTTTTCACCTCAATACTTATTTAGCTAAGCTCATGAGACCATTTAATGAATATCAATTGACGATGGCGGAAATACACCATACCGAAAAGAAAGATGCTCCTAGTGGTACGGCTATAAAACTAGCGAATGACATTATTGCTAGTAGCAGCAATCGTTACTCATCGTGGTCTTTAGATAAAGCGCTTTCTGAAGATATTATTCCAATTACAGCTATTCGTGAGCTACATGTGCCAGGAACTCACCATGTAAATTATACGTCTGAAATAGACTATATACAGATAAGTCATGAAGCCAAAGGTAGAAAAGGTTTTGCTGTGGGTGCTGTCCGTGCAGCTGAATTTATTTATGGTAAGAAAGGGTTTTTCACCATGGAGGACCTTCTAAATTTCAATTAAAATTTAGTGACCTAATCGAAGTTTTTGGTCATATTTTTACTAAAATAATTAATTAATTAATAGGTCAAAGTCATTAATTGACTGATTCTGCTAATGACTAGCAAAATAGACTATGCTTGTTTCAAAATCTCATAGAGTTCATCTTTAAGATGTACTCTTTTTAATCTCAACTGATTTAAGATCTCATCAGCTGCGGATGCAGCTCCTGTTTCTATACGATGTATTTCATTATTGACTTAATGATAGTCATCAATTAATCTTCTGAAATGATTATCAACTACCTTCAAATCATGAATTTTCTGCTCAAACTCGGGGAATTCGTGACGTAAATCGTGTTTTTCCATGTTTTTAAATTGGTTTATATTAATTCATGTAAACTTAAACTAACTAGGATAGATTAGATGTGATATATATCACAGAAATCTAATTTTTAATCAACCAATCTTAGCTTGTAAGATAGAAATATTGCGAATTTATATTTGCCATATAGAGACAAAGTATTTATTTCATCACCTTTTATCTATTTCAATTCTAATTTTTCAACTTTATTCACTCCTTCTGACCTTAGTTCTATAAAATAAAGGCCTCTAGGTAGTATTGCTATAGAGATTTCCTTAGGATTGGTGTATTCAGTTATATATCTTCCTTCAACAGTCAGAATTCGCACATAATAGGCTTTCAAATTTATAGGTACTTCAATTGAAATTTTATCCGATGCTGGATTAGGGCTTATGTTAAACTATCTCATCACCTCCATCTTACCGAGATAAATATGTTCGCCTCTCTGACTAAAGGTATTTAGGAAATAAAATCCTTCAGGTACAGATTTTAAATTTAGTATGATTTCCTTGGATAAGGGAGCTGATATACTAAATTCTAATGGTATTCGCTGACCTAATAGATTTATGAGGTAAAATTGCCTATGATTAGCGGCAGCATTTGACTCCATGTTTAGATGAATAAAGTCACTGCTTGGATTTGGGAAAAAGGAATAATTCTGATTTGGTCCTTCTTTGATAGCAATAGTGGGCTTAGTTATATAGCGGCTCAGGGTAGTATTCGTTCTTATGTTTTGACTAAAATCAAATACAATGACCGCTTGATTTTCTATGTTATCGTTTAATGCTAAACTCGATTTTGGTTTGAAACTAAAAACCACATATCCTCTGCTATCACTATTGTTTGTAGCACTATCGGGCAAATTGATATCCTTATATGCAAAAACGAGTTCATTTCCAGGTCTGAATAATATCTGTCCAGAATGACTTTGCTTAATCAGTTTCATAGATGACATATCTAACTTAGAATCTATAATATCCGAAATATAAAGTTGATTGGCAGTGCTAGTTCTGTTATTGATAAAATTTATCTGATATATTAAATCATCATTTTTATTAAGAAAATCTTGCTGATTTATCTGCGAAACAATGCTCACTTGCTTTTTATTTAAGGCTAAATCCGATTCACCTTCTTTTAGGCAGAAATACTGACTATTATCGCTCGTATCGGTTTCAGGTAAGACTCTATGTAGCCTAGTAAAAAAACATAAGTTATCACCGCCTAGTAAGGAGTCAAACTTAAGAGTAAGTGTGGTCTGAGTACCTGTGTTTTGTATGATTTGAAGCACGGATCCGGATTGGGTATAGCTAGCATTTGGTGATAAAGCATCCACTTTGGTATTTGCGGGCAATCGAACTTCGTATTTTTTTATAGCTGTGTCTGTAAAATAATTGCCTGAATAGCTCAAATTTAAATCTAATTTTTTATTATTAGCTATACTGCCCGATTTCAGGACTACGATTATGTAGTTAACAGGCAATGGGTCTAGAGGAATGTCCATTTTCAAACTGGTATCAACTGTATAGGCAGGAATCGACTTCACGGGGCTATTTGCATTACACATAATTGGAATAGTATTGTTTAGCGTATACGCCTCATTCTTTTTAAGAAAGGCTTTGTAACTGCCATCAAATAAGGCGAATTGAATATCGGTGACATTTGATACATTATTTTTCAAATCTAGACGGTGATAAGCGTGTAATTTATCCGAAGGATTGTAGACACAGTCTTTGTTTCCATCGATATAGACTTTTCCAAAGATACAATTGGAAATAAATACAGGTTTAAATAGAAGACTGTCTTTTGGAGAATAGAAAAAGTCTAAGAATACTATTTTCGCTTTGAACTGTCCACCACTATTGTATTGTCTAGAAAATGAAAGAGATGTAAATCCCGATTCAATATCAAAATTCTTTGTAGTATCTACTCTACCATCACCATAATGCATGATAGCACGCATGAGTCCATAGTTTTTAAAGAAATTCATCACATAGCTCACAGAATCTTTGTAACAATAATTGGTATCCACCATACCAGTATTAAAATCTGAAATCACTACACTGTCTATGGCAGGTATATCCACTTTCATATTTCCAAATAAGGTCATGCTGAATGCTCGAGATTTCTTATTATTAATGCCGCAGTTGAAAAGCATTCCATCGCGTTCGATGATATAACTATTAAGAGAAGGTGGCACAAAGCGATAGGCTCCAGTAGAGTCTGTAGAGACTGTAGCTGAATAAACATTTGAAACACCCTTGACATCAAAAATTGTATTTTTTATTTTATATTCCCATGGATCGCATAGGCAGTTCTTATTTTTATCTATGCACATGACACCATAAACAGTATCACAAGCCAAAACCTTAATGTAAACACTATCGTGCAGTTTACAGCCAATCGCTGTAGTCAGATTACTAGCCAAATACCATCTTCCAATAGTAGGAGATACTTGTATAATAGCGGAATCAGCACTGATACTGACGACTGAAGTGAGCGGAGACCATTTAGCTCCCACCCCTATACTGGCATCAAGCTTTATACTACCACTAGAACAATAATAGACGGTGTCTTCTGCTAACTGCACAAATCCAACCCCAGGAATCACCTTAATAGGCATGATATTATTCACTAAAATTCCATTCGTGTTGACATAATACGCATCGTAGAGAAATTCAAAACTAGGAGCTTCTTTCCTCTTACGATATGTCAGCGTTACATAAGCAGTATCTACATTATTTCCTGATTTGAGACTATAGCTCATTTTATAATTACTTATAAACGTTGGATCAATTACAGATAAATCCTTTATCCGTAAGGAACGATATGGAGCACCTATAGCTTTAAATACTATTTTATTATCTAGGTAGCAGGTTGCAGCCGTAAAATTATTTGGCAAAGTATCTACGAGAGATAAATCTTTAATTATCCCATCAAATTTAACAGGGTCGGCCGTGCCTTCGGCTCGCAATACGACGTCACGCATGGTATAACCCACTAATACTCTCGTGTAGGAGGTTCCCGCAGCATTGGGGATAGCTCTATATTCACGCACGACGTATGCCATATGCCCTAATTGATCTCGATTAGGATTAATAGTAACTTGAGCCGCAGATTGATTAAGAGACATTGCATTAGATACATAGAAACATTGGCTAGCACTTAATCCAGTTTCATAGATTACGGGAGGATTTTGGAGATTTGCAATACTTGTGGCACTGCCAGCCATAGCTGTAAAACTCGGCAGCAATTCATAAGACAGGGAATCTCTCACGACTAATTTGCCATTTACTAGAATAAATTGCGGATCATGCACATCTGTAGCCCGCATATTATAGATATTCTGCTTATTCTTGTATAGCGGAATCATTTCAGGCTTAGAGTGCACTGGGGAGCTATTTGGGTAATTCGTATTCACTAAAGCCTGAACAAACAATCCATTTGAACTACTTTTATTATTAGTAATTGCAATATCTCTGCAGCAATCCGTCCATCCAAATATGACTACACCTATATTTTTCCCAATGACCACATTGCCCTCATAAATATTTTTATAGTAGCCAAAAGGACTTTTCGGACCTGTGCTTGAGTTGCACCATGTATTTACAGGTACTAGAACATCTGGAGGTAAACCAATAGGAGAGATTTCCTCCTTTTTATGAAAATAAGCAGTCATTTGGCTATTTAAAGGAGAGCCTATTATTTTTATTGTTTGGTTAATGAAAGAGAAACCACTGGCGCATATCATGTAGTATTCAAGTCTTACTTTATATAGACCTAGATTGGAGTCTAAAAGCTGGTAAGTAATAGCTGCACCTGAAAGACCGCTAGCTTTCGTATCTAATATACCACCCAGCAGTATAAAAAAAACGGTTAATTTCCATAATCTCTTTTTCATAATAACGCAAATTTACTTATTATTAGATAAATTACACAACAAAAATAGGTTGAAAAAGATTGAAACTAAATGTCGAAAAACGCCCCTTGTTAATAGCTATATAAGATCATAAGCGGAAATTATATTAAACGCACACTTGTCTCCTATTTATGTTACACCTAAGTTGAGTTGCTTAAGAATAAAATTTTTATACTAACTATACATCAAGCTACAACCTCTAAGATCAGCTTGATTCATTCTGCCTAGTATCTGAAACTGTCCACTGGGCTTTAAGTCTATGAGATCCTGCGTCTCGATAAAGGCACAAGAATTTATATTGGCTAGGTCTATGATTTTAGCGGGGCCTCTACCCTGCTCTGCTACTAGTCTAGGGTCATTGATATCCCCAACAAGGACTTTCATCCAAGGCGGAGTGCTAAACCATAAGTCAGTGTCAGAATAAGCTTGAGAGAATAATTCACACATACCATATTCTGAGATAATTTTAGACTGAGGAAAGGATTTTTGGAGAATATACACTAGTTCTTCCTTGGCTATCTCGGGTCTAGACCCTTTCATACCACCAGTTTCTATAATAGTCAGTTTTAAGTCCCGATAGATATCGGGAGTTTTAAGTTTTAAGTTTTGATTTTTATATTCAGCGAAATCTATTAATGCGAAACTAATGCCAATAAGGAGTATCTCTTGATTGGAAATTTCGTCTAAACAGTCAGCCAATTTTTCGAAGTCATGTAGAAAAAAATATTCTTCTTGCTCATTCATTTGCATCCAATGTCGAACCATAGCTACTAATGATGAATGCTGCCTTTCGAGATAATGTGGCAATAAACCTACAATAGTGTATTTTTTATCTCCAAAAAAATGGCGAAATCCTAATTCAATGCTCTGATGATATAGACTTAAATCCTTGTAATAATGTTTAGCATTGACTTGACCCGAGGTTCCACTACTTTCAAAATAGCTTAAGTCAGAATCTAGGAGACAACTTACCTTATGCGTCTTGAAAAAACTAATAGGAAGAAATGGAATGTCCGTCAATTGATCTACTTCATTTTTCTGAATAGATTGACAATAGGCGGCATAGATGGTATTGGCCTTTCGCTGAAATTCAAAGACCTCTAGGGCTTTCTTTTCGAAATTTTCCGAATTGATTTCTTCCAAATGAATTTCCATGCTTACTAGTATAAATAATGTAGCGTAAGATAGGGTATTCGACTCACCTGTGCTGGGTTTGTACCCAATTTGCCCTCAGGAATTTTCTTCTTTTGCTTTTTATAATAGCGCACGAATTCAGGGTGAAATTCTTTAGCTCTATATTTTTTAAACGTCATACGAACTTCCGGAAAAACCGCCTCATTCAAATTGGCGAACTTGAATGCTTCATAGATAAGCTCCGAACAGTAGTAGGCATCATTATTTGGCACAAAAGCATAGTCGTATGGGAGATCTAATTTTAGTCGTGCATATTCGATGGCTTTAGGTATCCAATATTCATAGTCTTCTTTCCAGCGCCCTACTGCTATTTTAGGTTTGCCTGCTTTTGTATATCGATAAAGAAAACTATCTAATACTACTATTTTTACCCCTTTCGTATTGGCTTCAATCACTTTTAAAGTCCCCGAATCTTCTATGACCATAGCCATATGAGAAAATCTACGCTTGTCTTTTAGCTGAGTGACATCTTCTATCGCTTCGCAGATGGCTCCGCAGTCGCAGTCTTGAAAAAGTAAATCTCCTTCTTTAAAGTTAAACAATACTTGGAATAGAATAAAAAGTTTCAACTTTGAGAGTTATAAATTTTGAGTTTTAAGTGTTAAGTTTAATAAGACCTCTACTTAATAAATAATTCTTGGCTGGTCTTTACTATTTTGGTTAATATACTCATTCTTTGTTAACGAGGCTTTATATAAATCAATTGACTTTAGTACAAAATCAAAACTTTAATTTAATATTATACTTTCTTTTACCACACTTAAAACTAAAACTTATCACTAAAACAAGTTTCTATCATAATCCCAAACGCTTGTTCTAAACTAAAGCCATAGTGATTTAATTGCTGAGGGAATATACTCGCCTCTGATAGCCCAGGAATCGTATTGATTTCCATAAAAAAGACTTCATCGCCTCTTAGGAGATAATCGACACGTCCTAACCCTCTGCAATTCATGACTCGGAATATTTTCTCAGACATTGCTCTCATTTCATTTTCAACTTTCGGACTCAAATTTTCCGCAGGAGTTACCTCTTTGGATTTACCTTCGTATTTAGCGGCGTAATCGAAAAATTCTGTTTCAGATATGATTTCTGTGATAGGCATGATATGTAGCTTGTCACCTTCCTGAAGTATGCCATGAGAAAACTCTCGACCTTCTATGAATTCTTCGATTAAAATCAAGTCATCGTGTTCTAGCGCATCTTCAATAGCTTTCTTTATTTGTGAGCGCTCTTTGACTTTAGTCACCCCAAAACTGGATCCTACGCTATTGGGTTTGATAAACATAGGAAAACCAAGATAATCATATTTGGATTCCTGAAACTCTTCTCCTCTTCTATAGATTTCAAACGCAGCTGTTCGAACAGCAAACGTATTTTTGAGAATTTGCTTACTTAGTATCTTATCCATAGTAATGGCCATCGTTCGACCGTTACAGCCTGTGTAAGGAACACCCATCATCTCAAGATAGCCTTGTATTTTTCCATCTTCTACCGGTGATCCATGAATAGCCATAAAACAAGCATCAAAACTTATTTTACCAGTCGGGGTCTGGAGAGAAAAATCATTTTTATCTATAACGTAACCCTCCTCACTTCTCCAAAGATCTTTATCTATATCTATAATGTAGGCAAGATAATGATTGGAATTTAGACTGCGCTTGACTACCTGCGCACTCTTCAAAGAAATAATTCGCTCTGCATCGAAGCCTCCTGCTAGTATAGCTATATTCTTCATTGAAAACTTACTTAAAATCTAACATGAACTTTTACCTTGAGAGACTCTAACCCATCGCGTATGAGTTTCAAACGATTGATGAGTTCAAAATTATTGACCTGAACGTCTGATTTTGTCTGCAATACCTGCATTACTTGATATTCTTCAAGGGGCTCTGGAACGTAATCTTCTTTCCTACCCTGCTTGAGTTGTTTCTTAGCTCCCTCTATGGTATAGCCTTCATCCTTTAACATGCGCTGAATCATTTTTAGCTTATCCAGATCTTCTTTTTGAAAGAGTCTATCACCTTTTCTATTCTTTCGCACATTGAGATGAAACTCGCCACTCCAGTATCTTAGCTGAGATGTTGAAGTCTGCATGATTTCGGCCACTTCGCCTATTGTATAATAAAGTTTACCTTCCATAATTTATTTTAACTCGGACAAAATTATACGATACACAATAGTTTAAAATGTATGTAGTAAACGTAGAAAGAGGGTTGTATAGTATATTAAACAATAAATCTAAATCAACTGGGTTAAATCATTGACGCCCAGATAACGTTGCACCTGAAATCCTTCACCTGACTGCGCACCAATACTCTTCCCTAGAATGGCAGATTGATAGCGGATGACATCCAAAAAAGACTTATCAGAAATATAAGTTTCAACCTCTTGACTATTGGGGTCGTAAAATTGGGAACTATAAGCGCGTATAGCTTCAAACTTCTTATCCTCATAGTCTGAAATATCTACCACAAAGTCCGGTTTTTGAAACTGAAATTGAATATAATTATATACTACATATGGTCTAAAATGCTCCTGCGGTTTCCCTTCCATCTCAGTCTTAATCTTTATTAGACCCGAAAGAAATGCTGCTTTTTGAACCATTTCTGCTCCTTTCGCATGATCAGGGTGTCGATCTTGTTTTGCATTACAGAGTATAATTCGAGGACGGTATCTACGTATGATTTGAATAATTTTCAAACAGTTTTCTTGATTATCTATGGCCCATACATCGGGTAATCCTAAATTTTCTCTCGCATCTATGCCAAGTATCTTTGCCGCATTGGCGGCTTCTACTTGCCTCAATTCTCCACTACCTCGCGAACCCATGTCTCCATGAGTCAAATCACAAATACCTACCTTGTAACCTAGAGCTTTATGCTTAAAAAGAGTGCCTCCAGCACTGAGTTCTACATCGTCTGGGTGAATGCCAAAGGCTAAAATATCTAAAATCATGAAAAGTGGTTTAAAAGCAAATGTACGTAAAATTTTTCTCATTCATTTGAGTCTCATACGTGCAATTGAAAAGAATAAATATTTGTCTCACTGAGTTTTTAGCATTTAGTACATTTGTAGTTAGGACAGATTAATGAGTGATTTTATAATCTTAGCCGATAAAAACGATCAATTATCCTATACATCACTTCTGAGTTTCTCTCCCCTCGGAGTCTCGAGCATAGAATATAGAGCACTAGATGGAATATTGGATAACAGAATACTATAATGGATTTATTTAATACGGATATAGACTGCCTAGAGAATTTATTACCCTATGATGGGTTAGTAAATTACTATGGTAAAATAATCACGAGTCTTGAGTCCAATAGCTATTTTGATAATTTATTAAATACAATAGAATGGGAAAATGATCAGTCAATTATCTTCGGAAAACTCATAGTTACGAAGCGAAAAGTAGCTTGGTATGGCGATACTGATTTTGAGTATTCCTATTCAAATACCTTAAAGCGGGCCTTGCCTTGGACAAGGGATTTAATAGCCCTGAAAGCCATAGTCGAGGAAAAGACAAATGAAAAATTCAATTCCTGCTTGTTAAATTTATATCACGATGGAAATGAAGGAATGGGTTGGCATAGCGATGCTGAAAAAGAATTAAAAAAAAATGGAGCTATCGGATCGTTAAGTTTTGGAGCTGAGCGCAAATTTATCTTTAAACACAAACAGACAAATGAACGTATTTCAGTGATTTTAGAAAATGGGAGCTTACTAGTTATGAAAGATACAACACAGTTAAACTGGCAGCATAGACTGCCCCCTACAAAACGAATCAGCAGACCACGGATAAACCTAACATTTAGAACAATTGAACATAATATTTCAGAAGATCTAAATAAAAAATTTGATTAGTTCTTCTGCTATTCAAGTCTTTAGAAATGAAATTATAGGATTAGACAGTATAAAAATTGATAGCCTAATACTCTGTGAGAGAATCAGCTAGAATTGTTTAAATAGAAAACAGCTCAATTCGTTTCAAGTATTATTAATCCTCCTCCGATTATTCCAAATTCAATATATGGGAGCCTTTCAAGGTATTCCAATCTTGAAAACTCTATTCTTGCAAACTTTTTATACCCTTTTTCTCAATATTTTACTAGGAGTCAAGGTTAAAAGACCGTCACAGTCTAATAGAAAAAATAAACATTTTTAATAAACATCTTCCCTCCTATTTTTTACTTCCGGTCTTTCTGTTTATATCTATATAATATCCAAGCTGTAAAAAGTCTCTTCCTGTCTCGTCATTTATCTTATAATCGAATTGATGTAGATACCCTAGTTGAATCGTAGATGATTTAGTGAGTTTATAGTTAAACGAGATCAATGCCCGATTTCGCTCAAAATAGGGTTCATTGTCTGTAAAGAAGATTTCGTTACTCACACCTACTTGGAAAGGTTTATAACCGTCTTTTTCTTTTCCAAATGGATAAGATAACCCCAGTCTATATCTAAATCTATTTCGATAGCCATTACTTGTAAATCGACACTCTATCCTATATCTCTGTTCTACCTTGAGACTTGCTATAGATTGAGTCAGTATCAATTGTGGCCAAATTCTAAATTCGTTATTATTTTTTGGTGTCACAAAATCACCTCCTTCTCTATAAGTCTGATAAGTTCCAGCTGCTAAAGAGAGCTTTACATTGCGATATATATTATAATGTATGCCTCCCTTGACTTCATAATAATGAAAATTATGGTAAAACTTTAAGGACCTTAGTTGCGCTTCACCGAAGCCACTCCATTTTTCATTATGGTTGAATTTTACATGAAGAATATTCCAGCTACCAAGATCAAACCCTTGTGAAAAGCTAGAATGATTATATAGGACTAAAAAAGTGAAAAATAGTATTAATATTCTCATAATCAAATTTCTATAACAGCTATTGATTTCTGAAGAATAATTGAATTTGGAACGGTTATAAGCTCCCCTTTGTCTGTCTTGAGGTGAATGAAAAAATAAGTCAGCTCCATCACTTCGCCTTCAAAAGGATAGTCCTTATCTAAAACTTTTATAGTATCTCCAAGTTTCAATGGATGATTGAAAAAGAGAATGATGCTCGACGTGATATTGGAAAGTAAAGACCACTGAGCGAAGAAAGCTATACCTAGCGCAGTCAATATGGTACTAGCGAAAACCGCTATTTCATTCTGTTTTAGACCCCACACACCAGCTAGTACAGTTAAGACTCCGATAGTGGTAAATAAATGAATTACTTGGATTATCATTTTTCGCCTAGGACGTTGTACTTGAGTTTTCTTTAGTGTATTATTTATGAAGTTTTTTGTGAGGAAAAATGCAACTATATAAATAATAACCAAAACCAAGGTCTCAATGATCTGTATTTTTTCTTTCATTTTTATTATTTAAGGGTAAAAATAAAGATATTTGTTCGCACTATACTTGTAAAAAATTATTCTCTTATAAATATAATTGTGTAAAAAAACAAAAAGCCAAGAAACTAATTTATTGATCACACCAGCCAAATTTACTATCGATTATATTTAGTTTCTCGTTTTTTATATATTTTAAATAGGCTTGCGCCGCAATTGATAGCTTCTTATCTTTTAGCCATATGAGTGACCATTTAGACTGAATTGGGAATCCCTTGACTGGAATGATTTTAAGCAAATTAACATCCAATTCCGTTTTGATACCTATGAGAGGCATGATAGAATACCCCAATCCCGCAAGCACAGCCTGTTTAACGGCTTCATTACTCGTCAGTTCCATTTTTTTCTTAATAAATATATTGTTTTTAATTAGATATTTTTCCATAACATGTCTCGTTCCTGAGCCTTTTTCGCGATATATCAAAGGTAGATCATCGAATATTTTTTTATCATAAATTTTTGCTGTTTTCTTAGTGGAAGAATTACCTACAAGAAAAAGTTTATTGTCTAATAGTTCGAGTTTTTCTATCCGCAAGTTATCAGGCAATACACTAACCAAGGCTAAATCCACCTCATTTTTTTCCAAACTTTCTATCACCTTAGATTTATTCGTAACATCTAGCATAAGTTCGACGCCTTGATGGAGGTGGATAAAATCAGCCAAAAAATATGGCGCAATATATTTACCAGTAGATACAACAGATACTTTTAGCTGACCAGTCAGCTGACCTAAGTGAGCATTATGTTTGAATTGGATAGAATGCACATCCGCTATAATTTTATTGGCTAATTCAGCTATTTCCTTACCAAAGTCTGTAATATAGATTTTTTTATTAATTATTTCATAAAGGGGCAATTCAAGCTGGTCTTGAAAATTCTTAAGTTGAATAGATACTGCTGGCTGGGTTAAATGAAGCTCTTCTGCTGCTTTCGTTATGCTTAATGTTTGAACCACTTTTTGAAAAACACGCAGTTGATTTAATGTAAAGTTCATAAATTTTATTTATAATAACTATAGCAAAGTTATATAAAAGTTTATATATATTCATTACATATTTGCAATCTAAAAAAATAAAGTCTAAATGAAAAGAATCACAATAGCGAAAGGGGATGGAATAGGCCCAGAAATTATGGATGCAACCTTAGCGATACTCAAGGCGGCAGGAGCGCAGATTGAAACCGATGAAATAGAACTAGGCGAAAAGCTATTTCTAGAAGGAAACACCTCCGGTATATCAGATGATGCCTGGAATATCATACGAAGAAATAAAATACTCCTTAAAGCACCCATCACTACACCGCAAGGTGGCGGATATAAGAGTCTTAATGTGACTATGCGCAAATTTTTAGGTCTTTATGCGAATATTAGACCTACTATGTCCCTTTATCCTTTTGTAGCGACTAAACATCCGAAAATGGATATAGTCATAGTACGAGAGAATGAAGAGGATTTGTATGCAGGAATAGAACATCAGCAAACGGATGAGGTCGTTCAGTGCTTGAAACTTATTAGCCGACCAGGCTGTGAGAAAATCGTCCGATATGCCTTTGAATATGCCAAGCTTTATGGCAGAAAGAAAGTCACTTGCTTCACCAAGGATAATATTATGAAGCAGACGGACGGATTATTTCATCAAGTGTTTAATGAAATAGCCGTGGAATATCCAGAAATAGAAAACGAACATTGGATTATAGATATCGGAGCAGCTTTATTGGCAGATTCGCCTGAAAAATTTGATGTCATCGTCACGTCTAATCTATACGGAGATATCATAAGTGATATTGCAGCTCAAGTAGCTGGTTCAGTTGGATTAGCGGGTTCAGCCAATATAGGCGAAGAATGTGCTTTATTTGAAGCGATTCACGGCTCTGCACCTACGATTGCAGGTCAAAACCTAGCTAATCCTTCTGGTTTAATTCAAGGCGCTGTTCAGATGCTGACTCATATAGGACAAACTGAAATAGCGGAAACTATACAAAATGCTTGGCTAAAAACCATCGAAGATGGCTATCATACGCAAGATATATTTACAGAAGGCAAAAGTAAACAGAAGCTTGGGACCAAAGAGTTTGCCGATAGAGTCATTCACAACTTAGGTCAAAAGCCCAGTCAGTTAGCTCCTGTTCATTTTGCCAAAGGACTCCAAATCACTTTGCCTAAATACCATCGAAAGCCCGCTCAGAAAAAAGAGTTGTTAGGTGTAGATTTATTTATGCATTGGCAAGGTACAAATCCAAACGAATTAGCAGCCTTAGTCAAAGAAATTCTACCTGAAGAAGTCAACCTAACTATGATTACCAATAGAGGCATTAAAGTGTATCCAGACGGATTCTCAGAGACCTTTTGTACGGACCATTGGCGCTGCAGATTCAAACCAAAAAACAATAGTTCTATCAACCCAAGTGTTATTATTGATTTAATGCAAAAAGCAATCATAAATAATCTAGATGTCATAAAAACAGAAAACTTATACGCATTTGATGGCAAACCGGCTTTCTCTCTTGGTCAAGGTCAATAAAACCAATTTAATATCATACTTATATTTCCTATTATGAAAAAGAAAGCGGTTATTATCCTTCTATATGCAACTTCTATCTTATGTATATTGCTATCTCTTTTTACAGATGCGATTTTTGTAAACTTTGTCTTGACTTCTCTCTCTATTTTCTTTTCTCTCCTTGTTTTTAAAATTCTTAAAAAGGAAGAAATTTTTATAACAAGATAAAATCATGCAAGATCTACAACACTTTTTCAAAAATAGAGAACTAGTGCTTGCGAGTATGCATAGCAAGGAAATCGTTATGCAGCCTATACTAGAAAAAAGACTAGGCGTCTCTGTCATAATTCCTAAAGGGATCAATACAGATAAACTAGGTACTTTCAGTGGTGAAGTAGAAAGAAAAGATGACCCACTGACTACCCTGAGAAACAAGTGTTTGATGGCTATGGAAATGACCAATAGTAACTTAGCGGTGGCGAGCGAAGGTTCTTTTGGAGTGCATCCTTCAGCCTTTTTTGCGCATGCAGATGATGAACTCGTAATGTTACTGGATACTAAGCATAACTTGGAAGTCGTCGCTCGCGAACTAACGCTGGAAACAAACTTTAATGGCTCTAGCATTGAATCTGAAAAGCAATTGAAAGACTTTGCCAACAAAGCTTTATTTCCGAGTCACAAACTCATACTGCGCAATGGTGAAAACAAAAAAGACAAACTAGTCAAAGGAATAGGAGACTGGGAGATACTTATAAAGTGTTACAACGAAATAATAGATGAATATGGTCAAGTATATATCGAGACAGATATGCGCGCTATGAACAATCCCACTCGCATGCGTGTCATAGCAAAAGCGACTTCTAATCTGATAGATAAGCTAAGTTCTCTATGCCCAGAATGCCAAACTCCTGGATTCAGTGTGACCAAGGTTTTACCAGGACTGCCCTGTCAACTTTGTGACCAACCTACGCGATCTACTCTAGCCCATATTAGCACCTGTGCCCATTGTCAGTATAGTTCAGAAAGGAAATATCCAAATGAAAAAAAACAGGAAGATCCTATGTATTGCGATCATTGTAACCCATAATATTTTATAAAATAAATTACAATCACCGCAATTAAAAGGAGACTCACAAATGAAACACATAGGACACATAGAATTCAAGATAAATCTTTCCCTCTACTATGTAGAGCTAAGCGCCTATCATAACCTTAAAATACTAAAGGTTGAAGATTTAAATGCATAGAAAATAAATTTTTACATAGAAAAAGGAAAAGAAAATTTAACTAACTTCATTGCTATGAGTTCTATTTGGTTAAAATCACTTACCCTAATATTTTAAATGAGATTAAATTATATACATTAACAGAACCCCATGGATTTAGAATTTCAAATTTTACATAGCAATTTAACCAACCCTACTCTTTTATTTTTCTTATTAGGTATATTGGCTGTGCGTCTCAAAAGTGATTTAGAGATACCAGCACAAAGTATCAAATTTATATCGCTTTATCTATTATTTGCTATAGGTTTCAAAGGTGGACAAGAATTAGCACATAGTCATATTAATGCAGAGGTTATCTATTCTGCCTTTTTTGGTTTATTTATTTCTTCAATTATTCCATTTTACACATTTTTCATACTGAAGAAAAAACTCAGTGTGAGCGATGCTGCAGCGGTGGCTGCTGCCTATGGTTCTGTAAGTGCTGTGACTTTTGTAGCCGCAGTATCTTTTTTAGAAATTCAGAAAATTAGTTTCGGAGGTCACATGGTCGCTATTATGGCTCTCATGGAATCCCCTGCTATTATCATAGGAGTAATACTACTTATGAAATTTGAAAAATCATCCTCTGGTGAACGCAGTATAAGTTTCAAGAAGCTTCTTCATCATTCATTTACCAATGGCAGTGTTCTTCTAATTCTAGGAAGCCTGGTGATTGGCTTTATTGCAGACACCAAGCAAGCAGAAGGGATCAAGCCCTTTACAACAGATATATTCAAAGGTTTTTTGGTTATATTCCTTCTAGAGATGGGTATGGTAACAGCTAAGCGTTTTGGTGCTTTTTTAAAATATGGTTGGTTTGTCTCCCTGTTTGCGATATTGATACCTGCCATCAATGGTTGTGCTGTGGCGTGGGGAAGTCAGTTTATCACACACGATATCGGGAATCGATTTATATTTGCCATACTTGCCTCTAGTGCTTCCTATATAGCCGTACCTGCCGCTATGCGCCTCGCTGCTCCCAAGTCCGATCCAGGCTTATACGTTCCTATGGCACTTGGGGTCACTTTTCCTTTTAATATTACGATCGGTATTCCACTCTACTATTTCATTATTTCAATTACATCGAAACTCTAAAATTAAATACTAGATAATAAAAATTTAATAACAAGCCGAACATCTAATTACAAAGTAGGCAAATCATAAAAACTAACTCATATGAAAAAACCTTTCCTAGCTTTTCTTTTTGCGCTGTGTATTAACATCCTCTTCGCTTTTCAAGTGGCAAATACTCAAACGAACGAATCAACAGCTAAAGTCAATAAAATAAGTGGCTTATATATCTTCACAGATAGTCAGCCTATTGCTCCTTATGACAGTCTAGGCGCTGTCGATATTGGTTTTATTACAGGAACGCAGTATGAACAAATTAGGAATAATTTAATTAAACGAGCTAAAGCTAAATTCCCAAATGCTAATGGACTTATCATGAAGTTTGACAAGAAGGGAATTGATAAGTGTACAGTAATAAAATTAAAGCAATAAAATAGGACTATCGATAAACTAATCAATTCAATAAGCAAGTTTTTTAGATTAAATTTTGATTTAAAAGGAAGACCTAAATTGAAGAGCCCATTTTCTGTATTCTAATTATATCACAACGTAATAATTGAATAAAAACTACAAATCATCAAACTCATACAAAGGATCTAGGTGATCTTTGTAATTCATTGTACATATTTCCTTAATGATACCGTCCTCTAAACTATAAACCCAGCCATGTATGTCGGGTTTCTTTTTATTTTTCCATGCTTTTTGAACGATACTTGTTTTAGCTAGATTCATCACCTGCTCCTCTACATTGAGTTCTATTAGTTTATTTAATCTTTCATCAGGTTTTGTTTGATAGTCTATGGTATCTCGATGCATACGATAGACATCTTTTATGTTTCGTATCCATTTATTGATCAAATCAAAATTATGTCTAGACATAGCTGCTTTGACCCCACCACAACCATAGTGACCGCAGACGATGATATGACTCACATCTAAGTGATCTACTGCATATTCTAGAACTGCCAAGAGGTTCATATCGGTATGAATGACCATATTGGCTATATTTCTATGTACAAAAATCTCTCCAGGATGAGTGCCTGTGATTCTATCTGCCGGTACCCGACTATCGCTGCATCCTATCCATAGAAACTCGGGCTTTTGCACATTAGATAGTCTAGAAAAATATTCCGGATCTTCTTTTACTACAGATTCTGCCCAGTTTTTATTGTTCTCCAATAATCTACGTATACCACTATTTTTTTTCATTTGTATGATAATTTATTGTATTTTTTTTAAGATAAATGATTGCTATCTTCCATATTGTAAACTTCTTTGAAATTTTGTAATTCCACTTGAATGTTTTTGTCTTTGGAGCCGATATGGACAAAATCTCTGATTAACTCCAGCACATCATAGTCCACATACACCGTATCTTTCGCATCGATAATGACTTTGCTATTAGCAGGTAAATGCACTAATGTTTGTTTGATTGCTGCCTTATTGAGAAATGAAACTTCTTGAGCTAAATCAATTCGTATAGTCTCTCCTTCCTTGTGTTTTTCTTTATTAAAGAAATAGGCTAGCTTCATATTGCCTTTTAATATAAAGAGAATACTTACAACCAGTCCTATCCCCACCCCTTTGAGTAAATCTATTCCCACGACACCTATGACAGTGACAATAAACGGCACAAACTGAAATTTACCCGCATCCCACATATGTTTAAATACTTTAGGACTTGCTAGTTTTAAACCTATCATAATCAAGATAGCCGCTAAGCAAGCCATGGGTATCTTGTTCAGAAGGCTAGGAATTAGAACTACAGCTAAAAGTAAGAATACCCCATGGGTAATAGCTGATAATTTCGTTCTCCCGCCAGCATTGACGTTGGCAGAGGTACGAACTATTACGGAGGTCAACGGTATTCCTCCAACTAGTCCTGCTAAAATATTACCTATTCCCTGAGCTTTCAATTCTTTATTCGTATTGGAGTATCTTTTTAACGGATCCATTTTATCTCCTGCTTCCAGACATAGGAGGGTTTCAATACTCGCTACAGCTGCTATCGTAACTGCAGTGACCCATACCGCTGGTTTGGCTATACTCGAGAAATCTGGTAAATGAAATTGAGTCAAAAACTCATTCAAGGATGAAGCTACCGGTAGTTTGACTAAATGGCTGCCGTTTATAAATAGAGGTGAATTAGACATTCTAAATACTTCATTGATGATTATTCCGACAAGAACGACAATCAAAGCGCCCGGAATGGCTTTTATTTTCTTGAGAAATGCGACATTATTGAATGCGACCAGTATAGCCATAGAAATGATAGTAACTATAATAATGCCCGTATGAGCCATATTGAATGAGTGTAAAAGTTCACCCCAAAAACCTTGATCTGCCTTATCCATTATGTGATAAGAGTAGAAATCTCCTTCGTGCTCTGTATCATAACCGATGGCATGTGGGAGTTCTTTTTTAATAATGATAATACCTATGCCCGTGAGCATACCTTCTATCACACCAGAAGGGATATAATTTGAGAGTGTTCCAGCTTTGGCGAAGCCAAGCATGAGCTGAAATATACCAGCAATAACGACAGCCAGAAGAAATGCCTCATATCCGAGATTGGAAATAGCTACGAGAACAATAGCAATCAAACCAGCGGCAGGTCCAGAGACACTCACATTGGAATTGCTCAGAAAACCTACGACTATACCACCTATTATGCCCGTAATAATACCCGCAAAAGGAGGTGCGCCCGAAGCGACTGCTATGCCTAGACACAGCGGCAATGCCACCAAAAAAACGACGAGCCCTGAAAGCGCATCTGTTTTAATTGATGAAAAAAATGTATGATTATTATTCATTTGAAAAATTTCGCAATTTTATATGTTTAATTGAACTAAACAGGCAATAAGAACGACTAAAAAAGTTCACAAATTACCTGTAAAATTGAGGTTCTGAAAGAACATCAAACTATAAAACTAGACTTCTGGTGGTGGACTAAAAGCAAGTAAATAAGGAGGTGGTAATAATCTAGTGGCGCACCGGAGTATATCATTTCGATACAAACTAGATAGAACGGTATGCGAATAATTTATATCACGAGAAATTTTATATTCATTTTCTTCTGTAAGCTCTTTCGTTTTTTCAGATTCTTCTGCATCCGTTTCTTCTGCTATTTCTACACAATATCCTGACTTAGTCCAATCCACACATACATTCAGATTCATATTGACCATATATAAAGCCAAATAAACCAAAATGATTCGAATATAAAATAAGTTTATAAGAAACATAAGACAAATTTATATAATTTAACTCAGTCATGAGGTTAAAAAAATATTAACAATTATATTGGATTACTAGTGTTTTCTCAATTGCTTGGCTTATGGTCGATAATTAAGAAAACTATTGAAATTCCACGAAAATTATTGTTTTCAGAATGAGCTATTGAAAACGCCTATAGATAGGCTATTTCGAAAATAGGCATGAAGCCTATTGAATTAACGCAGCGTATTTAGGCTAAACATTTGACTCTGCTATGATATGATTAAAAAAATAGCAGAGGTATTTTATGTAATTTTAAACTCCAAACTTCAAATTCGTTCCAGGGAAATGGGCCGTTTCTCCTAATTCTTCTTCTATTCTAAGAAGCTGATTGTATTTCGCCATTCTATCCGAACGAGAAGCAGAGCCAGTCTTTATTTGACCACAATTTAGCGCTACAGCTAAATCGGCAATAGTGGCATCTTCTGTCTCCCCACTTCGGTGACTCATGACAGAGTTGAATTGTGCATTCTGTGCCATACGCACCGCAGCTATAGTTTCGCTGATAGTTCCTATTTGATTAACTTTGACAAGGATAGCATTGGCAGTTTGCGTTTCGATTCCTTGCTTTAAACGCTTCACATTCGTTACAAATAAATCATCGCCTACTATTTGCACCTTCTTCCCTACTTTGTCGGTCAATGCTTTCCAGCCTTTCCAGTCGTCCTCAGCCATACCATCTTCGATACTTACTATTGGGTATTTATTGCACCAGTTCGCCCAGTAAGCCGCCATTTCATCACTGGAAAGTTTTCTATTATCCGATTTATGGAAAATATAGGCTTGTTCTTTTTCATTCCACATTTCCGAACTGGCAGCATCCATCGCTATGAAGATATCTTCTCCGGGCTTGAAACCAGCTTTTTCAATAGATTTCAATACGATTTCGATAGCCTCTTCATTCGATTTGATATTCGGGGCGAAACCACCCTCATCTCCTACATTGGTGCTATAGCCAGCATCTTTCAACACTTTTTTCAAAGCATGAAATACCTCTACGCCCATTCTTAATGATTCTCCGAAGCTATCAGCCTTCGTCGGCATCACCATAAATTCTTGAAAATCGATGGAGTTATCGGCGTGCGCTCCACCATTCAAAATATTGAGCATCGGCACGGGAAGGGTACTCGCATTGACTCCACCAATATATCGGTATAAAGACAAATTAGAAGCTGCGGCAGCTGCCTTGGCTGCGGCCATAGATACTGCTAGCATGGCATTGGCTCCCAGTTTAGATTTATTATCCGTGCCATCTAGTTCCAGCATGATTTTATCAATCAATTCCTGTTCGCGTACATCATAGCCTACCAGTTCGTTGAATATAGTTTCATTCACATTCTGAACAGCTTTGAGAACCCCTTTTCCGAGATAAATCCCTTTATTACCGTCTCTGAGCTCCACCGCTTCGTGAATACCAGTACTAGCGCCACTCGGCACTGCGGCTCTCCCCTTGTGTCCACCTTCGGTTTCTACATCCACCTCTATAGTTGGGTTTCCTCGTGAGTCTAAGATTTGGCGGGCATGGATATTTACTATACTATACATATATTATTTTTTGTTCTTAGCTTTCTAATTTAACAACTTAATTTTTTTGATGAAACTACAGGGCCATATCTTCTTCATCATCACTATATTTCTTTACTTCTTCATTCGAGAAGTTGAGTTTATTCTCCGACATGGTCTTGATATTGTCGGTATTGAAAGCAAACTCTTTATTTGGTCTGCCATTAGCTGTGGTAGAAGGAGTGGTTCTAGTTTCATTCATGTTAAATGTGACACCCTCGTCTTGATAATCCGCTCTATTATAGCCTTCTCTGATTGGAAAGGTCTCTCCTAAATGTATTTTTATAAAATTAATTCTATCTAATCTAAAGGTTCTCCAATCTTGACGGAGTCTGCACCAGCCGACTAAATTTTTCTTACCATTTCTAATAACTACGTCCATAGCTTCAATGTCGCGTTCTGTAATTCCTTTTTCATTGGAATAGTAGTGAATAGTGATTAAATTTTTATTCTTAGCAGCATTGATTATGGTGCTAATAAGATTTTGAGAGTAACTCTCTTTGACTATGACAAATTTTGATTGTGAGTCGTTTTTTTTGTTGCTATTATTGTTATTATTCATACTTATAGTTTATTTCAATTTTTATCTGTTAATAATTTACGATCTTTGTTTTTCTTTAATTTTCCCTCTACTTTAATTAGTTACCGCTCAGTTGGCTTAGATTTTGCTCGAGTTGTTTGAGTTTTTCGCAACCATCGCTCAGCTTTTTTCTCTCCATATCTAGAACTTTTTCTGGTGCATTAGTTACAAATTTTTCATTGCTCAGCTTAGCTTCTATAGATTTAATAAATCCTCGAGTATAATTAATTTCATCTTCTAATTTCGTCTTAACCTCGGAACTATCTAGTTTCTTCTCCGAGTGTACGATAATTTTCTTTCCCGCTACCACGGAAGAAGCGCAAGAACTAGAATCTAGGTCGGTATTGATTTTATTAACCCAGGTCATTTTTTTAATCTTAGGCACTAACACCTCTATTTTAGACAACAATTCTTTATCTATACTAAGGTCGATCTCTTCTTTGTTCTTTAGTTTTAAGTTCGCTCTTAGCTCTCTTACTTTAACAACTAGTTCTATAAATAAGTTTTGATTAGTTATTACTTCTTGATTAAAAACTCCCTTTATTGGTAGTTGATGTTCTGAACATAATTCTCCTGAACTTCTCTCTCTAATGATACCCCACATTTCTTCTGTGATAAATGGCATAATAGGATTGAGCAGAGAGAGTACCGTCTCAAAAAACTGCATAGTTTTCTCATGGGTATAGCTATCAATAGGCTTTTCAAATTCAGGTTTAATCATTTCTAGATACCATGAGCAGAGGTCGTCCCATACGAATGAATACAAATCTTTCAATGCTTCGGATATTCTTAGATTATCTATATTGTCTAAAAATGAATTTACATTTTTCTGCAATAAGGCCTCAAACCAAACAAAGACCGCTTCATTTTCAGTATTTTTACCTTCTACTATCTCCCAACTTTTAATCAGTCGGAATGCATTCCAGATTTTATTCGTAAAATTTCGTCCGATTTCGAGCGATTTCTCATCAAATAAAATATCATTTCCTGCAGGACTGATGCTCATCATCCCATAGCGAATACCATCCATACCATATTTATCAATCAATTCATAGAGGTCAGGTGAATTTCCCAATTGTTTCGATAATTTTCTACCCAATTTATCACGCACAATACCTGTAAAGAAGACCTTTTCAAAAGGTTTTCTGTCGGTATATTCATAGTTGGCAATAATCATTCGGGTAATCCATAAAAACATAATATCGGGTCCAGTGACTATAATTTGTGTAGGCAGATAGTAATCTAGATCTTTAGATTTAGAGACATCTATTTTTCCAGTCTCTACATTATAGTGCTCGAAACCATTAAAAACTTCTAATGGCCATAACCAAGAAGAAGCCCAAGTATCAAGCACGTCCTCATCTTGTCTTAAGTGACCTCCCTCTATCCCTCCGCAGGAGGGACGGTTATTTGCTTTAAGGTAAGATTCATACTGTTCATAAGCCTCTTCTGCAGTTTCTCCTACATAGAAGTTACCGTCTTCATCATACCATGCTGGTATTCTATGTCCCCACCACAGTTGACGAGAAATACACCAGTCGCGAATATTGGTCATCCAATGGTTAAACGTGTTTTTATGATATTTAGGGAAGAATTCAACCTCATCACTCATTACCACTTCATAGGCTTTTTCGGACAAATTTTTCATATCCACATACCATTGAAGCGATAATTTAGGCTCTACCACCGAATTGGTGCGTTCACTTCTACCTACTTTATTGACTATATATTCTACCTTTTCAAGACAATCTACCTCCTCTAGCTTCGTCTTGATCTCACGACGAACTTTAAACCGATCTTTACCAATAAATTCAGGATATTGACACAATTCATTGAGTGTACCATCATCGTTTAGTATATCAACTATCTCCAATCCATGACGTATTCCTATTTCGTAGTCATTGATATCATGCGCTGGTGTCACTTTGAGGCATCCAGTCCCAAATTCTTTATCTACATAGCTATCGGCTATGATTTTTATCGGTTTATTGATAAGAGGAATTAAAACTTCCTGACCTATCAGACATTTATAACGCTCATCATCAGGATTCACCGCTACTGCCATATCAGCAAAAATAGTTTCCGGACGAGTAGTAGCTACCGTCAAATAACCATCTCCTTGAATGTACTTATATTTCAGATAAAATAACTGCGCTTTCTCGCCTGTTTCGTTATAAATAACCTCTTCATTGGATAAGGCTGTCTGAGCTTCACAGTCCCAGTTGATAATGCGTTTCCCTTTATAAATATAGCCTTTTTTATATAAATCGACAAAAACTCGAACAACAGCTTTGTAGTAATGATCATCTAAAGTAAAGGTCACTCTATCCCAGTCACATCCAGCACCAATAGTTTTTAACTGATCCAAGATAATACCACCGTACTTCTCTTTCCACTCCCAGCAGTAATCTAAAAACTCTTCTCGACTAAGATCGCTTTTCTTAATACCTTTCTCACGAAGATATCCCACTACCTTGGCCTCAGTAGCGATAGCTGCATGGTCAATGCCAGGCACCCAGCAGGCATTAAATCCTTGTTTACGAGCTTTTCGTATAAAAAAATCTTGGAGGGAATTATTCAAAACATGGCCGAAATGTAAAACTCCAGTTACGTTCGGTGGGGGTATCAATACAGTATATGAAGGTCGACTTTCGTCAATTGAAGATTTGAATGTCTTGTTTTCAAGCCAATACTCACTCCATTTCTTTTCTACTTCCTTTGCGTTAAAATTCTTTTCCATGACCTAAATCTTATCTCCTCAACGGATAGGACAAATATATGAAAAGTTTACGGTTTCATAATGATTGATTTTATTTTTTTAGTATTTTTAAACACGGATTTGAATTTATATGCGGCGGGGCAATGACTCACAGGAGTGTTATTGTTAAAAATAGTCTGTTATGTCTTAACTGGCTTATATATTTTGGATGATATTGTGAGGTATACTTCCCAATATTAGCTTGTTTTTAAAATTAAGAATGACAGATTTAAACTTTCAATATATCTCTGAAAAACACTTCGAGGTACTAGGATGTAACCTACCTCCTTTCTCTTCTTGTTCTATTTTTTGATCATATTGAAATCTGAATATACACGATTGCTGCGAGGATATATAACCCTGGTGCTCTCCTAACCTATGATGATTAAATTTTCTAGGTACTCTAAACCCAAAGTACAGTATTATTTAGCCGCACCGCATTAGGAACCCGAAAAAGTTTTCAATATACTTATAACCTGGATTAGATCAAATACCAAACTCCAGCGATATATTGAGCAGAGAGAAACCTTCTACTCTAAAGAAATTGTTTCTTGGATTAATATTTGATATGACTTCTGCTTCAGTCAATTCTGTTTTGAAAAAATAGTTCATTACTCAATTGGACCTATAAAAATTATTTTCTCTCTCTTTGTATACTTCCATAGAGCATAAACTATCTCTAAATTCTTTAGCTAATTCTATAGCCAAATCTCCATAGAGATATAAACTAGGCTAAATTCTAATAGTATATTGAATTTAGCCTAATTCTAATTCTCCCCCTGTTTTATATATTACAATTTATCCAATTCCGTATTCGCCTCTACCAATGTGGTGTCAAAATTACGAGCATTTTGAAAGGCATTTTTAGCCAAGGCCTTATTTCCTAATGCCAATTGCGTTTTACCTATCAAATAATAAGCTAGTGCATGTTTGGGGTCTACTTGAATGCAAATCTGCAATTTTTTCAAGGATTTATCATATTGCTTCATTTCATAGGCTATAACCCCAAGGTTATAGATGGCATCAGCATTTTGAGGCGAAGCTATTACGAGAGATTCATAAATAGCTTCTGCTTCTTTTTTTCTACCATTAGTTTTGAGATAGTAGGCTTTTTGTAAAATAGCAGATGTATTATTCGCATTCGCTTTAATAGCATTGTCATAATATTTTAAGCAAAGATTATCTCTTTTATCTGCATAAATATCTCCTAAAAGCTCAAAAGGTGCATCCCAAGTAGGATCTTGCTCTGTAGCAGTCGTTAAATTGGAAATTGCCTTGTCTAATTGGTTAGATTCTTTATAAACCAAGCCTTTATAGAAATATGCATCAGGATTGAATACATCGCGCTTTAACCCATTATTTAAATGATTGATGGCATCTTGATAACGCTTTATAATTAAACTATACTTTCCCTGCATCACATGGTATCTGGCGTTCTCCGGATCTAGCCGTATAGCATAATCTAATGCATTAATACCTCGTTCTACGTTTGCATTCTGCACAAAAAAATCCGCCAAGGTTTCATAATAAATTGGTTTAGTAGAATCATAAGAAACCATTTTGTAGAAATCATTGAGCGCTTTTTCATTCTCATAATTCTGCCAATAGAGCTTGCCTCTCTGAAAATAAAGAAATGCATTCTTAGGAGAATCGATTAATCTATCAGATAATTTACTGAGTTCTATTTCAAGAGGCGTCTTTGCCTGAATATGGTTTGACTTCGTGTCTTTCTTATGAAAATAATCACAAGAAAACATAACTATAAGTAAAATGAAAACAATATATTTAAATTCTAATCTCATCATAAAAGTGTATCCTAACATTCTAATTACTAATGAATGATAATTTTGGACAAAAATACTAAACTAAATAGAAATAAAAAAACTAGTTTCTATTATACTGGGGAATATCTTCCAATAATAATTGACTGTTAAGCTTATCTGCATTCCGCAAGCTACTTTCATCCTAGATTTTCCTATATTTGACTTATCTATACATGGATTTTATAGGAGTCTATTAATGCTCGCATTCGAACTTAAATTGCCGTTTTGATCTCTCGATAACATTCGAGTAAAATAGTTTGGTTCTTCGCCTATTGTGGCATGAACTCTATAGTCTTTATTCATAGTTCATTTCTAGGCCCTGATAAGGGGAAATAATACCGATTAAGAAATAATAACAGCATTTGTGGTCGAAGCTAATGAAAGTTAATCTCTTTAAGTAACGATATAGATTACATACTATGATAATTTTTATAATTTAGTTGTCTCATCTTCAAGTATCATTGATTAATTGAGTTATAATCAGGTTTTTTCTTTAGCATCATACCTATAGAATCAATATTCATATCGGTACTAGAAAATTCAACAAAAAACTCGCTTTAATAATCAGGTTTAACAAGTGAGGATGTACTTATTACCTGGCATCTCAACGTAAATTACAGCTTTTTCTTGAGATTTACTAATTAATGAATGAAGCTATGAATACATATTCGCAATGAATGGCAAGAAATAGATTGTGGAGGCACCAATGCCAATTAATCAGGTAATAAATCTGTAAATAATACGTTTAACATATCTTTAGAATGTTTGAGCTATTTCAATTTGCATTAAGTTAATATCTAGAAATAAGTGAGTACTTTATAAATGAAGCCGTTTCTCCTAATTTTAAAAAATACTAATAAAAAAAACGATAGGGGTTAATTTGAGAGTTCTAATTTTGCAGAAACTAAACTCAAATTATATAATGAAAGTATCTGTAATAGGCGCTGGAACGATGGGAAATGGTATTGCACACAGTTTTGCGCAAGCTGGCTTTAAAGTTCAACTCATAGATGTTTCTCAAACAGCTCTTGATAAAGCAATTAATACAATAGCTTCAAATCTAGATAGACAATTAGCTAAAGGAAGTATAGATGAAGCCGCCAAAACTTCGACACTTTCGAATATATTGACTTACACGGATATCGCCTCAGGAATAGAAATAGCTGACCTTGTTGTAGAAGCTGCCACAGAGAATCAAGATCTCAAATTAAAGATATTTGCTCAAATGGATCAGCATGCTCCAAGTCGTGCCATTCTTGCCACTAATACGTCTTCTATTTCGATTACAAAAATAGCCTCCGCCACCAAGCGACCTAGCCAAGTTATTGGTATGCATTTCATGAATCCGGTGCCGATAATGAAGTTAGTAGAAATAATCAATGGCTATGCTACTGATAAGGAAGTAACAAAAACCATAATGGACTTATCTATTAAACTAGGTAAAATACCTGTGGAAGTTAATGATTATCCTGGTTTTGTGGCGAATAGAATTTTAATGCCCATGATTAATGAATCCATCTCTACCCTTTTCGAAGATGTAGCTGGGGTCGCAGAAATAGATACTGTTATGAAACTAGGTATGGCTCACCCTATGGGACCACTTCAGTTAGCAGATTTTATAGGATTAGATGTATGCCTTGCTATACTTCGCGTTATGCATGATGGATTTGGAAATCCTAAGTATGCACCATGCCCTCTTTTAGTCAATATGGTCACCGCAGGCTATCTAGGCAAAAAATCTGGAGAAGGATTTTACGACTACAGAAATAAGGAAAGCAAAGAACTAATAGTTAGCAGTATGTTTTCATAGTGAATAAAGAATATGCATTTTATCCTATAGGCTGCCGACTTTATTTTCAAACTTAATGTTCAAATTTCACCTATATTGCAGCTAAAATTAATTACCAAACTTATAAAATCAAAAATGTTATGACATCATATTCTTTTATACCTTTTTTAATCTTCGGGTTGATTATTTTTTTCAGTGGTCTAGTGACTGTACAGCAAGGTTCTGTAGCTGTTATCACTATGTTTGGGAAATATAGACGAGTACTTCAGCCAGGACTAAACTTTAAGATTCCTCTTATAGAACAAATTTTTAAACGAGTTTCCATCCAAAATCGTTCAGCGGAATTGGAGTTTATGGCCATTACAATCGATCAAGCGAATGTCAATTTCAAAGCTATGCTCCTCTATTCTGTGATAGACGGTACAGAAGAAACCATTAAAAAGGTAGCTTTTAAATTTATTGATGACAGAAACTTTATGCAGACTCTTGTGAGAAGTATTGAAGGGTCTATCCGAGCATTTGTTGCGACAAAAAAGCAAAGTGAAATTCTACTATTAAGAAAAGAAATTGTAGATGAGGTAAAAGATCATCTTGATGCTACTCTGGCTGACTGGGGTTTTCATTTATTAGATTTACAGCTCAATGATATTGCATTTGACGAAGCCATCATGCGCTCTATGGCTCAGGTAGTGGCGTCTAGCAATCTAAAAGCAGCAGCTGAAAACGAAGGTCAAGCTCTCTTAATAACTAAAACCAAAGCAGCGGAAGCGGACGGAAATGCTATAAAAATACAAGCTCAGGCAGAAAAAGAAGCAGCACAATTAAGAGGGCAAGGTGTAGCATTGTTTAGAGAAGAAGTAGCAAGAGGTATGGCCTTAGCGGCAAAAGAAATGGAAGAAGCTAAATTAGACTCTTCGCTTGTTATGTTTTCCATTTGGACAGAATCGATCAAACATTTTGCAGAACAAGGCAAAGGCAATGTGATTTTCCTTGATGGGTCTGTAGATGGTATGGAAAAAACGATGAAGCAGATTCAAGGAATGACTTTATTGGATAAGAAGTGATTTAATAGATAATTGATTTTAGAAATTAGATGAAATAGTTTTGCGTAAAAGAGATCTTCACAGTCTACCTAATTTATTCACCGCAGTCAATTTAATGTCGGGTGGTGTAGCTATTTTTGGATTAATTACAAAAATAGATTTTATAGTACCTATATGTATACTAGTGAGTTTAGTCTGTGATTTTTTTGATGGCTTTATAGCTAGGAAAATGAATATTCAATCCAGTATTGGTAAGGAGTTAGATTCATTAGCTGATGTGATTAGTTTTGGTTTAGTGCCAAGTTTTATATTGCTTCGTATGTTTAATCCGACCATGGAATTTAAATCTAGTTTCACTGGCCTATTATTATTCACTCTACCGTTTACTATTGCTGTTTATTCTGCCTTCAGATTAGCTAAATTTAATCTAGAAACACGTGATTCAGAATATTTCTATGGATTAAATACACCTTCAAACACCTTAATGATTTTAGGGGTATATTTATCATGGTTAAGTAATGATTTCAACCTTATCGATTTCTTGGACCAAAACTGGATATTATTGATAGCCACAGTGATTCTAATTAACTACCTTTTAATAAGCAATACGCCTATGTTCTCAAATAAGTCTTTCAAGAAACAGTTTAAAGGAAACCTCCCTTTTATAGTAGTGGGCATCATAGGCTTAGTATCGATTATCTTTTTTAAATACATTGGTTTATCTTTAACAATACTGACGTATGTTCTGTTATCTATACTTGTCTTACGCTTGAAATGGCTGAAATTATAAACTAACTGTTTTTTTGTGAGCTCTTAACGCACTCACTGGGTAGTATTTTAAGTATCAGATGGTATCCTTTTCATCTATAATAATTTTTTATGCGATAAAAAAGTCACATCGAAGTTTCGATGAGACTTTAAGTTTTTACTTTTACTAGATAATTAATCTTTTTTTTCGTCTGTAGCATCGTTTTCCTGAATCGTTTCCATAGCATTTTCTATGATTTCACTTCCCTTTTCGACGATGACGTCTTTAGCATGTGAGAGAGATTCGGCAGATTTATCTATGAATTCTTTACCACTTTCAGCTATTTCACTTGCAGCATTGGTAACCGCATTTTTGATATCACCAATAGAGCCTGTAGAATTTTCTACTACTGATTTAGCTTTTTCAGCTGTTTCTTCTATTTTATCTGTTGCCGAAGTAAAAAGGCCTTTGATTGAATCTAATAATCCCATATTAGCTTGATTTTGGTTTAATTTAAAAATAACTACTTTGATTGAATATCTTCTATAATCTCAACCAAAGCTGAAGTTTCATTTAATGTTCTCCTAGCGACAGTCTTGAGCAATTCTACATCAAAATCTACTATAAGTGACTCTCCTTCGTGAAATTCTCCAGCGAGAATTTCTTCTGCTAATACATCTTCTATATGCTTCTGAATGGAGCGCTGTAATGGTCTGGCTCCAAACTGAACATCATAGCCTTTTTCGCATATAAATTCAATAGCCTTTTCTGTAACTTCAAACGGATAGTTTAAGTCTGTCATTCTTGTTTTTAACTGACTTAATAAAATGTTTACTATCTCACGAATATGCGAAGGTTCAAGAGAATTAAATAAGATAACATCATCTATTCTATTCAAAAATTCTGGTGCAAATGTCTTTTTTAAAGCCTTATCCAAAACATTCTTGACATAGTCATCTTTATTATCTAATTTGGTTTGTGTAGCGAAACCCACTCCCTGTCCGAAATCTTTCAAGTCTCTAACTCCGGCATTGGATGTCATTATTATAAGCGTATTCTTAAAATCTACTTTTCTTCCTAGTCCATCGGTTAATTGGCCTTCGTCAAACACTTGAAGTAAAAGATTAAAAATATCGGGATGAGCTT
>Ga0222712_10000060_pt1 | contig 142184 bp, 144 predicted proteins | sample C33_657DmetaG_FD_165043 | JGI IMG/M metagenome (GOLD analysis project Ga0222712, IMG submission 165043) | Estuarine water microbial communities from San Francisco Bay, California, United States - C33_657D | ecosystem: Environmental > Aquatic > Marine > Unclassified | place: USA: California... | reverse complement strand
CAGCACATCAACCTGCCGTAGCTTCCCAACTATCTCTTCAGCACTATGCCGTTTCCTAGCCATTCCCCTTCTCCTCCGTGGTCAAAACCATACTTCAGGTCGGACCACTTCAAAGGGGGCAGGCCACCGCCATCCCTGCGCGCCCATCCCAAGGCGCCGTATCTGCGCCTGGTGGTGTCGCAGGAAAGCCCGGCCTTCCTGCATTTCGGATCAGGCGACCTGCTTCAGAAAATGTTCGATGTGGTGAGCCGCTGGCGCGCCGCCAACAGCCAAGACTATAGCCGCTGGGTCTGAGGCCTAGCGGGCCGGAAGGCTGGTCGAAGTCGACGGATTGTTGAGATCCGGGCGCTGCGCGGCGGGATCGTTGCGCAGCGGGCCAAGCGGCTCGGGGTGCAGCAGGTTGCGGTCAAGCCGCGTCGCGGCATTCTTGCGCTGCAGATACGGGATTTCATACGCCTCGACCTTGGCGCGATAGGAATTGAACGCCGCTTCGTCCTGCGCCGTGCGCTTGTCGCAACGCTCCGCCGGCAGGTTGGCCTGAAGCTGGCACCACAGGTCGAAGTTCATTTCCTTGACCTGATAGTTGCTGTTGCGCTGCGCCTGCGCGGGCAGACACATCGCGCCGGCCACCAGCATCGCCAGGAAAAGTCTCGGGGCCATTGCTTTCATGACGCGCAGCTTAAGCCCTTTGTTGCCGCGCGAACAGCGACAAAAAGACAACGCCTCCGCTCTCTTTCGAGAACGGAGGCGTTGGTCCTGTAAGCCGTCTTACGGTTGCAGCGTGATGACCGTGCGGCGGTTGCGTTCCTCGCGGACGCCGTCGCCGGTCTGAACCGCCAGGTCGGTTTCGCCCACGCCGCTGGCATGCAGCGCGGCGCGGCGGGCGCCCATGGTAACCAGGGCTTCAACCACAACATTGGCGCGGCGCACCGACAGGCGCTGATTGTAATCAGCATCGCCCGAGGTGTCGGTGTGGCCGACAATGTTGATGTTGCTCTGGCCGCCGGTGCGGGCGGTGGCGATCACGCTGTCGAGCACCTTGAGCTGCTCGGCCTTGATCGTCCAGGAGTCGAAGTCGAAGTAGACGGTGAAGTCAGACGACGGCGCCGGAGCAGGGGCGGGTGCGGGCACCGGAGCGGGCGCAGGCGCGGGGACCGGCGCGGGGGCTGGACGGGCGGCGGTTTCCAGGCGCAGCAGCGAGGAATCCAGCGCGGTCTTGCAGGCCTGCGAGGCGGAGGCTGCGGTGGGCACCGTGCCGTACAGGATCCAGCAGTCGTAATCGACCTGGGCGCGGGCGGCGAGGTCCGGCACCGTGTCCTTGCCGGCGGCCAGGGCGCGGATCAGGCGGGCGCGGATGGCTTCGGCGCCGGGGTTGGGGGCGGATTCGGGTTCAGGCTCGGCGCCTTCGGACGCCAGCTCGGCCTTGGCGGTGAACGCCTGTTCCAGCAGGTCGCTGCTGGTTTCGCTGGAGGAGAAGATGTCGAAGAACGAGCTTTCGGTTTCTTCGGCCGGCATTTCGCCCGCCTGGGCGGCCTGGTCGGTATAGGCGGTCTGCAGGGCCTGGGTGAACGCCGAACCGGCGGCTTCATCCATCGTGTCCCCGAAAAGGCTGGAACAGCCGGCCAGGCCGATGGCCAGGATGCCGGCGGCAGCAAGCATGGGCAGGCGGCGGCTGCCGCGGAAATCGGCGGAAAAGAGCATTTTTTATCCCCACTGGCGGCGAATTCTTGCGGGCCCCAGCCCTGGAGCCGCCGCCAAAATACCCTTTCTCCTATAGCGCGGCGCGTGAAGGCGAAAAAGGCCCCCGTCCCAAAATGGTTGGGTGGCCTTAGCGTCAAAAAGCGCGATAAACCGCCTTTGGCAGGCGATGGTAACCTCCTGTTGACCGCGGCCGGGTTAAAACCGCTCCCGAGGCATTAATAATTGGGGCAGGCCCATGCAGGGCTTGGCGATGGCCATGAAGGACGCTGAGCCGGTCGTCGCGAAAGCGGGCGCCGAGCGCCGCCGTTTCCGCCGCGTGAAGGTCGACCTTCCGGGCCGCCTGTTTATTCCGTCCGACAGCCGCGAAGCGCGCTGCACCGTGTCCGACCTGTCGCCGGGCGGGGCGGCCATCGCCTGCGAGACCGTGCCCGAGGCCGGCACGCCGGTGGTTCTGTATGTCGACAATTTCGGCCGCCTCTACGGCATCGCAGGCACGCGCGACCTGCCGGTGTTCTACAATCTGCGCGGCTGGTTCGCGGTGCAGGGGCTCGATCCGCGCGGATTGTTGTCGTGTGACATCGCGCCGGCGCTGGGCGTGCCGTTCGTCGGCCACACCCACAATGCATTGAACGACGCGCGCAGCCTGGCCGCCGGCATGGCGGCGCTGGCCGCGCGCGGTGGCGTGCGCATCACCACGCGCGTGGGCGCGGCAGCCTGATGTCGTCTGAAGCGGACCGCCTGATCCGGCAACTGGATTTGAAGCCCCATCCCGAAGGCGGCTATTTCCGGGAAACATTCAGGGATGGCGGGCATCCGCCCGCGGGCCGCGATGCCGGACCTAGCCGCGCCCATTCCACCGCGATCTATTTTCTGCTGAAGGCGGGCGAAGCCTCGCGCTGGCACAGGGTCGATGCCGCCGAGGTCTGGCACTTCTATCGCGGCGCGCCGCTGGAACTGAAAATCGGCCGCCACATCCATGTCCTGGGCTCCGACATCGACGAAGCCCAGGTGCCGCAACTGGTGGTGCCGCCTGGCGCCTGGCAGGCAGCCCGCAGCCTGGGCGCTTACACGCTGGTCGGCTGCACCGTGGCGCCCGGCTTTGAATTCGCGAAATTCGAGATGGCGCCTGACGGGTTTGAACCGTAGCCGCTTCTATTGCGGCGCACACATCAAATCGCCGCGCAAACACTGACAAATTCTCGGATTTGCCGTTGACGGGCATCCTTCCCGCCCGCATCGTCCGGCCAACCAATTTTCATAAAACCGCGAAGGGAAAGAGCGTTCATGAAAAAGTTGCTTTTGGCCGGCCTTGCACTGGGCCTGATGACCACCACGGCGATGAGCCAGGCCGACCGGCTGGCGATCCAGAGCGAACCGGCGCGTGACGGCACGCCTGCCTGGAAGCTGAACCCCTCCTATCCCGACCCCACCGGCAACACGATCGTGGAAGCCGACGGCACCGTGACGGTGATCCCGCCCGCCCAGCGCGTGCGCCGCGAACTGCCGGCCGGCTATGTCGCCACGCCCAATTGCAAGGGCTCGCCGATCTGCGGCCGCGAAGGTGGTCCGCCGCGCAACCAATTGGCGCGCGTCGTGTACGACCAGAATCTCGGCTACACCTTCTCCTATCCCTATGTCCTGCCCAAGGGCTTTGGCGGCGTGCCGGCCGTGGCGCTGGATTCCAAGGACAATCTGTGGGTCTTCAAGCGTTCGCCGCAGGGCGTTTCGCAGGTGCTGAAATACGATGCCAATCGCAAGCTGATCGCCGAACTGCCCGAAAGCGTTGTGGGCTTCCACGAAAAAGCCCATGGCATGGCGGTCGATGCCCAAGACAATCTCTGGATCACCGATGCGGGCCAGGCGACCGTCAAGAAGTTCTCGCCCGACGGCAAGCTGCTGCTGACCATCGGCGAGCGCGGCAAGCGCGGCGACTGGATGGAAGACAAGGGCCAGCGCCTTTTGTGGCAGCCGGTGATGATCGCCTTTGGTCCCAAGGACGAAGTCTATATCGGCATGGGCCATGCCAATGAGAGCCCCAACGATGTGAACAGCCCCGATCCCGCCAACCAGTATGGCGTGGCGCGCGTTCTTCAGGTGACCGCAGACGGCAAGTTCGTGCGCCAGTGGTTCGGCAATGAAGTGGGCCAGGGCAAGTTCAACGACGTGCACGGCCTGGCGGTCGATCCGACCAATGGCGATGTGTGGATCGGCGACCGCGAACAGTATCGCATCGTGATCTATACCGCCGACGGCCGCTTCAAGAAGACGCTGCAGACCAAGAATCTGGTCTGCGCCTTGCACTTCGACCGCGACGGCAACCCCTGGATGGCGTCGGGCCAGGATGGCCAATTCCTGAAGCTCAATCGCGACGGCAAGGTGCTGGGCGCGGTGGGCAACGGCATGGGCATCGGCCACGGCCAGTTCATCGAAGCCAGCTATTGGGTTTTCGACAAGAAGAACAACCTGATCGCTGGCGACACCAGCGTCGGCCGCGTCACGGTGATGACCAAAAAGTAAGCGACGTCGTTCGCTGAAACAGAAAGGCGCTCCGCAAGGGGCGCCTTTTTGTTTGGCTATCGCAGGATCCGCTTTTTGGACAGATAGGCCGTGTAAGCGATGATCGAGAGCAGCAGCACAAAGCCGAGCACAATCGGCGCCGCGCCGCCCACGACCTCGACAAACCCCTTTGTCGCGAGGTGCCAGAATGTCAGGGCGATATTGATGGCCAGGGAAACGCCGAAGAACGTCAGTGCCGCTTTGCGCAGGTTAAACAGGCTGATGGCGCCAATGACATTGCTGATGCCGATCATCACGGTCGCTGTGATGTCGAGCGGGTCTATGTTGGAAACATAAACCGCCTGGGCGTCATTCATGGGGACCTGGTCGGAGAGCATCAGATAGAGGCCGTAGAGCACGAATGGAATCGTGACCGCGAAATAGAGCGTGATGATCCAGACGCCGATGGGACGTTTGCGCGGCTGCGTGCTGTTCATGTTCCCACCCCTTTTGGTGGATGCTCGTCTTCCGCCCGAAAGACTGCAAGGGGTTACGCTATTTCGAGGCGATATCCTTGGCCGACGCCACCATCAGCCGCCCCAGCTCCTGCTGGATCGCCAGGGATGAGGCATGGCCTTCATGACCATCGCCGGGCACGAAGCTGACCAGCAGTGTCTGTCCCACAATGCTGATGGTGGGCTTGCCGCCCGCCGCCAGCTTCACGCTGTTGATCCGCCGCATCAGGATCTGGCGGCTAGTGGGGGTGCTGGCCAAAAAGCGCTCGATCCCCAGCGCCGCATTGACCAGCGCGTCAAAGGCGCGGCCACGGGTTTCCGGATCGGATTCCAGCACCGACGGATCGGCGGCGAACTTCAGATTCACCTTCTGCGCATAGGCCAGATGCGCGGTCTCATCGGTCAGCGCGGCGCGGAATTCCGGCACCGACACCGCCAGCACCGGCAGCGCGGGGGCGTCACCCTGTCGGGTGGCCGGCACGCCGCCCGGATTGTCGCGGGTATAAAGCGTCAGGCCGCCCCATACCGACACCTTCAGCGCCATGGCGCCGGTATCGTATTTGAGAAGCTTGGTGCCCAGTGAACCGCGTTCCACGCTCAGCACAAAGCTTTCCGAGGCGCCGGAGAAGCGCAGCAGATATTTTCCGCCCGGAAAGCGGTGCAGGGTGAAACTGTCCTTTTCGCCGCTGCTATAGATGCCGGGCTGGATAGCGCTCAGCCGGTCCGCCGCCAGCCGCGAGGCCATGGAGGGCGGCACGCCCGGGGGGGCGTCGGGCTGGGCCCAGGCCGGATTGGCGGCAAGGCCTGCCAACAGAACGGCACTCAGGATTACAACTGATCTCACGCGCGCTCTCATGGCGGTTGTTTTCGCCGGACTGATGGATGCCCACCAGCCCCCCTCATTTGACCATTCCATGACAGGGCTTTTGGGCATTTTTAAGCCGCGACCTGCGCTTTTGGGTACCCATGCGGCTCCGGCGCAGCTTCCTTTTGGGCGGGAATGTGACTAAACCCGAATCTTGCATTCCAGCACAAAGGGCGCTCCTGTGACGCAGAGCCTCGACACTTTCAAATGCCGCAAAACCCTCAAGGTCGGCAGCAAGAGCTACATCTATTTCAGTCTCACCGCGGCCGAAAAGAACGGGCTGAAGGGCGCGTCGAAGCTGCCCTATTCCATGCGGGTCCTGCTGGAAAACCTGCTGCGCCACGAGGACGGCCAGACCGTTACCGCTGACGACATCCGCGCGGTGGTGGCGTGGCAGAAAAGCCGCACCTCGAACCGCGAAATCGCCTTCCGCCCGGCGCGCGTGCTGATGCAGGACCTGACCGGCGTCCCCGCCGTGGTCGACCTGGCCGCGATGCGCGACGCGATGAAAGCTCTGGGCGGCAATCCGGAAAAGATCAACCCGCTGGCGGAAGTCGATCTGGTGATCGACCACAGCGTGATGATCGACAATTTCGGCCAGAAGGACTCGTTCAAGAAGAACGTCGTGATCGAATATGAGCGCAACCAGGAGCGTTACCAGTTCCTGCGCTGGGGCCAGCAGGCGTTCGCCAATTTCCGCGTCGTGCCGCCCGGCACCGGCATCTGCCACCAGGTGAACCTGGAATATCTCGCCGAGACCGTATGGGTGAGGAAGCAGAAGGACTCGGTCAACAAGAAGACCATCGAAGTGGCCTTCCCCGACAGCGTGGTGGGCACCGACAGCCATACCACCATGATCAACGGCCTGGCCGTGCTGGGCTGGGGCGTGGGCGGCATCGAGGCGGAAGCCGCGATGCTGGGCCAGCCGATATCAATGCTGATCCCCGAAATCATCGGCTTCAAGCTGACGGGCAAGCTGCGCGAAGGCGTCACCGCCACCGATCTTGTCCTGACCGTCACCCAGATGCTGCGCAAGAAGGGCGTGGTCGGCAAATTCGTGGAATATTACGGCCCCGGGCTGGACGAACTCAGCCTGGAAGACCGCGCCACCCTGGCCAACATGGCGCCGGAATATGGCGCGACCTGCGGCTTCTTCCCGATCGACGCCGAAACCGTGCGCTTCCTCAAGAACACGGCGCGCAAGGCGCCGCGCGTGGCGCTGGTCGAGAAGTATGCCAAGGCGCAGGGCCTGTGGCGCACCAAGAAGAGCCCCGATCCTGTCTTCACCGACACGCTTTCGCTGGACATGACAACGGTCGAGCCCTGCATGGCCGGCCCGATGCGTCCGCAGGACCGCGTGGCGCTGTCGGGCATTTCGGGCAATTTCGCCGAACACCTGATGACCACCTTCAAGAAGGAAGACAGCGCCAACAAGCGGGCGCGTCTGGAAGGCAGCGACCAGTCCATCGGTCATGGCGATGTGGTGATCGCTGCCATCACCTCCTGCACCAACACCTCCAACCCGTCGGTGATGGTCGGGGCAGGGCTTGTGGCGCAGAAGGCGGTCAAGCGCGGCCTGAAAGTGCGCCCGTGGGTGAAGACGTCGCTCGCGCCCGGATCGCAGGTCGTGACCGACTATCTGCAGAAGGCGGGCCTGGACAAGGCGCTGGACAAGCTGGGCTTCACGCTGGCCGGTTACGGCTGCACCACCTGCATCGGAAATTCCGGTCCGCTGCCGGAAGTGGTGGCCAAGGCCATTACCGAGGCCGACTTGGTTGCCGCCGCCGTGATCTCAGGCAATCGCAACTTTGAAGGCCGCGTCCATCCGCAGGTGCGCGCCAACTATCTGGCGTCTCCCATGCTGGTGGTGGCCTATGCCCTGGCAGGATCGGTCAACATGGACCTGACAAAGGAACCGGTCGGCTACGACAAGAACAACGAGCCGGTTTATCTCAAGGAAATCTGGCCCAGCCCCAAGGAAATCGCCGATGCGATCCGCAAGGCGGTCAAGCCGGCCAGCTTCAAGAAGCGCTATGGCAATGTGTTCGACGGCGATGCCAACTGGAAGAAGGTCAAGCTGGTCAAGGGCCAGACCTATCAGTGGGACAAGAACTCCACCTATGTGCAGAACCCGCCTTATTTCGACGGGATGAGCATGGAGCCCAAGGCGGTCGAGGAAGTCACGGGCGCGCGCATTCTGGCGCTGTTCGGCGACAGCATCACGACCGACCACATCTCGCCGGCGGGCAATATCAAGCCGACCGCGCCGGGCGGGATCTATCTGTCCGAGCACAAGGTGGCGCAGAAGGACTTCAATTCCTACGGCTCGCGCCGTGGCAATCACGAAGTGATGGAACGCGGCACCTTCGCCAATATCCGCATCCGCAACGAAATGATGGGCGGCGCCGAAGGCGGCAACACCATCTATTACGCCACGCCCAATGCGCCGGGCGAGGCCATGTCGATCTTCGACGCCGCCCAGCTCTACAAGAAGGACGGCCATGGCACGGTGGTGATCGGCGGCAAGGAATACGGCACCGGATCGTCGCGCGACTGGGCGGCCAAGGGCCCCAAGCTCCTGGGCGTGCGGGCCGTGATCACCGAAAGCTTCGAGCGCATCCACCGCTCCAACCTGATCGGCATGGGCGTGGCGCCCTTCTGTTTCGAGGCGGGCAAGACGCGCAAGGATTACGGTTTCACGGGCCGCGAGGTGATCGACATTCCGGGCCTGTCGGGCAATCTCAAGCCGCGCCAGCAGATGAAGGCGCTGGTGACCCGCCCCGACGGCACCACCTTCGACCTGCCGCTCCATCTGATGATCATGACCGCGGACGAAGTCGCCTACTTCAAGAATGGCGGCATTCTCTCCTACGTCCTGCGCAATCTGGTCGCCGCTTAAGACAAAGCCATCTGGGGTATTCTGCCCCGGATGGCTTTTGATTCCCTTCCGTTGATCGCGGCCGTGGCGCTGTTTGGCGCCAGCGTTGCTGCCTGGGTTCTGGCTGCGCCGCTCCGAAGCGCATCGCGTCTTTATCTGCGTTTTGCCGCCATGTTGTTGGCGGCCTTGTCGGTCACCTGCCTTGCAGGTCTGGGTGATGTCGCCGCGCTGTTCCTGTTGCCGCTGGCCTCTGCCTCGCTGGCGCTGTCGTCCCTGGCGCGGTTTGCGCAGCCCTTGCGCAGTTTCCCCACAACGGCTGCGCTGGTCACCAGTCTGGCTTGCGGTCTGGCCGCCATGCTGTCGGGAATATGGATTCTCGCTTTGATGCCGGTGGCGCTGGCCGCTCTGGTTATCGTTGCCGCCGGCATGAACAGCATGGCGCTTGTCGCGGCGTTATCCGGTGTCGCTGTGTTTGCGGCTGGCCTTGCCGCCTTGCAGGACGCGCAAACCGGCGCGTTGCTGTTTCTGGCGGCGGGATTGCTCGGCCTTTCGCGGCCTCAGCTTTTCCGGTCGACCAGCAAAGCCTGGCGCGGCACGGCGGTGCCATAAGCGGTTTCCACCGACACGGTTTCACGCCGTTCCGGCATGACCTGACCCAGCAATTGTGTGACGAAGGACGGAACCAGGCGCGGGCCGTCCCAAAATGGATCGAAGGCCGCCGTCTCACCCTGAGACACAAGTTCGACCTGCAGGCGCGGCGGGTTTTTCGGATGGGCTTGGGAGAAATCAGCGGTCTGGTTGCCCAACTGGCTGGAAGCGCTGGGTTTTTCGACTGGGCGCGTGTTCGCGGCGAAGGTTTTGACACCTCCGCGAGCGATCAAATCGAGCGGTCCGTTAACGCGCATGCACGAAGCAACGCAAGGCCCGCGCCGCCCGCGCGCCGCTTGGCGATTTCCGCTTTCTTAAGCCCGCATCCCCATACTCGCCCTCAGCAAAGGCCGGAGAAACCGGCCCGGGATGGTGGATAGTGTTGAACGCCGCATTGCAGAAGCGAGATCAGGTCTCCCAGCTTTCCGCGCTGGAAGATGAACTGCGCTTGCGCCTTTCGGCGCAGGCCGCCGGCGCTGCCTGCTTCGACTGGAACGTATCCGACGGCATCATCACCTGGGACGGCGCGACCGACATCCTGCCGGTGCATCTGGACGCGCGTGACGCCTGCAACTTCCTCGACAATATCGCGCCGGAACGCCGCGCCGCCCTGCTGGCGGTGCTGGACTCGCGGGGCGCCGCCGCCACGACCTTCGAAGTCGATGTCGAATTCGCCTCCGCCATGGGCGCGGTCGGTTTCACGCTGGCGGGCACCCGCATGGGCGGCGAAGACGGCCGCACGCTGCGCCTAGTCGGCATGATGCGCGACACAACCGAGCGCGTCCGCGAAATTCGCCGCCTGTCCTATCTGGCCACCCGCGACGAACTCACCGGCCATCTCAACCGCAATGCGCTGCGCGAAGAGCTGGCGGGCGCGATCGAAAGCGCCAAGGCGGAATCGCGTCATTGTGCCTTCCTGGTTGCCTCGATCGACCGTCTGGCCATGATCAACGACAGTTTCGGCTTCGATGCCGGCGAAGAAGTCATCATGGGCGTGGGTGAGCGCCTGTCGCGCACGCTGCGCGGCACCGACATCATCGGCCGCATCGCCGGCAACAAGTTCGGCGTCATCCTGAAGAATTGCTCGGAGCGCGAAATCGCGGTGGTGGGCTCGCGCCTGCGCGCCAGCGTGCGCGCCAATATCGTGGAAACCCGCAGCGGCATGGTCGCCGCCACCTGCAGCGTCGGCGCGGTGTGGCTGCCCCAGGCCGCTTCCACCAGCCAGGAAGCCATGCTGCGCGCCGAACAGGCGCTGGACAAGGCGCGCGCCAATGGCCGCGACGGTTTTGCCGCCTATCAGGCCTCGATCCAGCGCGAAACCGCGCGCCTGCGCCAGATGCAGATCGCCGACGAGGTGGTGCTGGCGCTGAAGGAAAGCCGCTTGAAGCTGGCCTATCAGCCCATCGTGCAGGCGCGTTCGCGCCAGGTCTCACACCACGAATGCCTGCTGCGCATGGTCAAGCCCGACGGTTCCATCCTGACGGCGGGCCACTTCGTGCCGGCTGCCGAACAGATGGGCATCGTCCATCTGGTCGATCGTTTCGCGCTGGAAGCCACCATCAACAAGCTTCGCGCCCACAAGAAAGTGACCCTCGCGGTCAACGTGTCGGGCACCGCCGCCAGCGATCCGGCCTGGCTTCAGGATTTCGTCGAGTATGTCCGCACAGCCCGCGACGTTGCCGACCGTTTGATCGTGGAACTGACGGAAACCGCCGCCCTGCATCACTTTGAGGAAAATTCGCGCTTCGTTTCGCAGTTGCGCGAACTGGGCGTGCGCGTCGCCATCGACGACTTCGGCGCCGGCTACACCTCGTTCCGCAACCTGCAGATGTTGCGTGTCGATACCGTCAAGATCGACGGCTCATATGTCGAAAACCTCAGCGCGTCACCGGAAAATCAGGTGTTCGTGCGCACGCTGGTCGGCCTGGCGCGCAGCTTTGACATCAAGACGGTGGCCGAGTGGGTCAGCTCGGAAGACGATGCGGCGCTGTTGCAGAATTTCGGCGTCGATTATTTCCAGGGCTTCCATTTCGGCCAGCCGATCATGGACCCCACCTGGGACTGACCCGGACTACTTGTTCCAGACATCCACGCTGGTGCTGCCGTTGCCTTCAACGGTGACGGTGAATTTGTGCCGTGGCGCGTCGTAATCGACCAGCCAGCGCTCGTTGATCTTCTGGCTCTTGCTGAGGGTGTAGGCGCCGCAACGCTTGCCGCAATATTTCGCCATCCGCTCGCCCGCGATGCCCTGCGCCTCGCGCGTGGACATGGGCGCGAAACAGCCGCCCAAGAGGGCGATGGCAATGATGCAGATGGCCCCCCGGCTGGCGGGGCGCACTATTTGCGCTGGCTCAATTCGGCGAGCTGGCGGCGCATCGCCTCCATCTCTTCCTTGAGATCGGCGATGTCCTCGGTGCCCTGCGCCGGCTTGCCCGCGGGCTTGCCGCCTTCGGGCTTTCCGGTCGCGCCCGGCACGCCGAACGGCGTGAACATCGCCATGGCGTTTTCGAACAACTGGAAGTTCTGGCGGGTCATGTTCTCGACCATCTGGTTGCCGCCGCCCAGGGCTTCGGCAATCCGGTCGCGCATGGCGCCCTGGTTCTTGGTGAAGCTGTCCATGCTCATGTCCAGATAGCCGGGCACGAAGGTCTGCAGGGAGTCGCCGTAAAAGCGGATCAACTGGCGCAGGAACTTGATCGGCAGCAGCGACTGGCCCTTGGCTTCTTCTTCGAAGATGATCTGGGTCAGGACCGAGCGGGTGATGTCTTCGCCGGTGCGCGCGTCCTGGACCTCGAACTCGGTCCCTTCCTTCACCATCGCGGCGAGGTGGTCGAGCGTCACATAGGACGAGGTCTGGGTGTTGTAGAGCCGCCGGTTGGCGTACTTCTTGATCACCACCGGCCCGTCATTCTTGTTCTTATCTTCTGACACTTTGTCCCCAACTGGCTTGCTGCGCCTTCCCCGAAAGGCGGTTCCTGCGCGATGGCAGGTTGTATCAAGGTGGTAAAACACCACCCCGCAGCGCGGGAGTCCAGCGTCATTTAGCAGGCGCAGCACGGAACGGATCGCTGAGCGCCGTCTAAGGCACTGAAATAAAAGGGGATTTTCGCCGCCGTTTACCATTGGGCGCGTTCGCGGCATTTTGCGCGTGGCAATAAAGAAAAGACAGGCCCCGCTCCATGGAAGACGTCGTCATCGTATCGGCTGCCCGCACGCCCGTGGGTTCCTTCAGCGGCGCCTTCGCGAGCGTCCCAGCCCACAGGCTGGGCGAGGTCGCCATCCGCGCGGCGCTGGAACGCGCCAAGGTTGCTGGCGAAGAAGTCTCCGAAGTCATTCTGGGTCAGGTGCTGACCGCAGCGCAGGGCCAGAACCCTGCGCGTCAGGCCTCCATGGCGGCGGGCATTCCGCTGGCCGCGCCGGCCTGGGGCATCAACATGGTCTGCGGTTCCGGTCTTCGTACCGTGGCGCTGGGCGCCCAGGCGATCGCGAGCGGCGACAGCCGCATCGTGGTGGCGGGCGGCCAGGAATCCATGAGCCTGTCGGCGCACGCCGCCTACCTGCGCGCCGGCCAGAAGATGGGCGACATGCAGTTGATCGACACCATGATCCGCGACGGATTGTGGGATGCCTTCAACGGCTATCACATGGGCGTGACGGCCGAGAATGTCGCCAAGGAATGGCAGATCAGCCGCGAGGAACAGGATCGTTTCGCGGTGGCCTCGCAGAACAAGGCGGAAGCCGCCCGCAAGAGCGGCAAGTTCAAGGACGAGATCGTCGCCGTCACGGTCAAGGGCCGCAAGGGCGACACTATCGTCGACACCGACGAATATATCCGTGACGGCGCCACCGTTGAGGCGATGTCCGGCCTCAAGCCCGCCTTCAACAAGGAAGGCACCGTCACCGCCGGTAATGCTAGCGGCCTCAATGACGGCGCCGCCGCGCTGGTGCTGATGAGCGCCAAGGATGCCGCCGCGCGCGGGCTGACCCCGCTGGCCCGCATCGCAAGCTGGGCCCAGGCAGGCGTCGATCCCAAGGTGATGGGTTCGGGCCCGATCCCGGCCTCGCGCAAGGCGCTGGAAAAGGCCGGCTGGAAAGCCGCCGACCTGGACCTGATCGAAGCCAATGAAGCCTTTGCCGCCCAGGCCTGCGCCGTGAACAAGGACATGGGCTGGAATACCGCCAAGGTGAACGTCAATGGCGGCGCCATCGCCATCGGCCACCCCATCGGCGCCTCGGGTGCCCGTATTTTGACCACACTGCTGTTCGAAATGGGCAAGCGCGACGCCAAAAAGGGTCTTGCCACGCTGTGCATCGGCGGCGGCATGGGCATCGCGCTGACGGTTGAACGCTAAGTTTTTATTGGATCGCGCCGCGAGGCCGCTGCTCCGCAGCGGTTCGCGGTCGCTCCCGGTGCATTGCAGCAACGTATTTGGTTGAAACGCCCCAAAAATGGGGCCTAATTGCTTTCCAAAACAGGAACGCAAAAGGAAAATTTATGGCTCGGGTAGCGGTTGTGACGGGTGGTACGCGCGGCATAGGTGAAGCGATTTCGGTGGCGCTGAAGGATGCAGGTTACACCGTGGCCGCCAACTATGCCGGCAACGACGAACGCGCCAGGGACTTCACCAGCCGCACCGGCATCAAGGCCTACAAGTGGGACGTGGCCGATTTCGATGCCTGTGTCGCGGGCATCAAGCAGGTTGAAGGCGAGTTGGGCCCGGTCGATGTGATCGTCAACAATGCGGGCATCACCCGCGACGCCACGATGAAGAAGATGAACCGCACCGCCTGGGACGAGGTGCTCGATACCAACCTGGGCGGTTGCTACAACATGTGCAAGGCGGCCTGGGACGGCATGCTGGACCGCAAGTTCGGCCGCATCGTCAATATCGGTTCGATCAACGGCCAGGCCGGCCAGTATGGCCAGGTCAATTATGCCGCCGCCAAGTCGGGCATTCATGGCTTCACCAAGGCGCTGGGCCAGGAAGGCGCCAAGGCCGGCATCACCGTGAATGCGATTGCGCCGGGCTATATCGACACCGACATGGTCGCGGCCGTGCCGCCCGAAGTGCTGGCCAAGATCGTGGCCCGCATTCCGGTGGGCCGTCTGGGCCATGCCAGTGAAATCGCGCGCGGCGTCTTGTTCCTGGTCGCGGACGAGGGTGGTTTCATCACCGGCTCCACCATGTCCATTAACGGTGGGCAACACATGTACTAGCGGCATCGGAGCCGCTAGTTTCCCCGCATGATTTCTTCTCTCACCGTTGAAAAGCTCGCCTGCATGCGCGGCGACCGAAAGCTGTTCGACGGCCTGTCGTTTCGCGTCACGGCGGGGCAGGCGCTGGCGGTCGAAGGCGCCAATGGCGCGGGCAAGACATCGCTGCTGCGGATGATCGCGGGCTTTCTCGCTCCGGCGGCGGGCCGCATCGTGCTCAAATCGGCCGAAGGCGAAAGCGCCGAGGCTGAAGAACGCGGCAAGTCCATCGGCTGGCTGGGCCATCAGGACGGCCTCAAGCCCCAGCTCACCGTGCGCGAGCAGCTCGATTTCTTTGCCCATCTGCATGGCCGCAAGGCGGACGCAAACGCGCTGGAGCGCGTCGGCTTGGCGCGGCAGGCGGAACTGCCCTGCCGCTATCTGTCGGCGGGTCAGCGGCGGCGACTGGCGCTAGCGCGGTTGCTGGTCAGCGAGCGGCCTGTCTGGCTGTTGGATGAACCCTTCGCCGCGCTGGATACGGCGGGGCAGGGGCTGATTGCGCAGTTGATGGCGCGTCATTGCGGCCATGGCGGCATCATCATTGCTGCCACGCATGATCCGCTGGGTCTCGGCAATGAAAGCCTGAAACTGTGAGCCCCGCCTTTTTGAATCCTTTTGGCACATTGCTTTTGCGCGATCTCAAGCTCGCGGCCCGCAGCGGCGGCGGCGCCGCGTTGGCGCTGTCCTTCTTCGCGCTGGTGGCCACGCTGGTGCCGCTGGGCGTGGGCGCGGACCTGAAACTTCTGGCCCGTGTCGCGGGCGGCATCCTTTGGGTTGCGGCGGTGTTGTCGGCGCTGCTGTCGCTCGATCGCTTGTTCCAGGGCGACTTTGAAGATGGCAGCCTGGAGGTTATCGCGCTGTCGCCGCTGGCGCTGGAAATGACCGCGCTGGCGAAGATCATGGCGCACTGGCTGTCGACCGGCCTGCCGCTCACGCTGCTGTCGCCGGTGCTGGCGCTGTTGTTCAACCTTGATGTGGCGCCGACGGTGACACTGTTCCTGTCGCTGCTGATTGGAACCCCTGCAGTCAGCGCTGTGGGGGCCATCGGCGCCAGCCTGACCCTGTCGCTCAAGCGCGGCGGATTGATCCTGCCCTTGATCATCCTGCCGCTGCTGGCGCCGGCGGTGATTTTCGGGGCCGGCGCGGTGCGGCTGGTGCTGGACGGTATGGGAAGCGGTAGTGCCTTGGGACTATTGGCGGCTTTTTCCTTCGGCGCGGTGCTGCTAAGTCCTTTTGCGGCGGCGGCCAGCGTCCGCCTGAACCTGGGTGGTTAGATGCAGTTCCTGTTTCGCTACGCCAATCCGCACAATTTCATGCGCCTGTCGGGCGCAGTGCTGCCGTTCACGGCTATTGGCGCGGCGCTGGCGCTGATTGCGGGTCTGTATCTCAGCTTCAGCGTGCCGCCTGACTATCAGCAGGGCCGCACGGTGACGATCTTCTTCATTCACGTTCCCGCCGCCACCATGGCGATGGGCACTTACATCGCCATCGCCCTCTGCTCGCTGCTGTCGCTGGTGTGGCGTCATCCCTTGTCCGACACCGCCGCCCGTGCCGCAGCCCCGCTGGGTGCGATGTTCACGGCGCTGGGGCTGATCACCGGGGCGCTGTGGGGCAAGCCGATGTGGGGCACCTATTGGGTGTGGGATGCGCGGCTGACCAGCTTCCTGCTGCTGCTGTTCATCTATTTCGGCTACATGGCGCTGTGGAGCGCGATCGAGGATGAGGCCAAGGCGGCGCGCGCCGCCGCGATCCTGGCGCTGGTGGGCGCGGTGAACATTCCCATCATCAAATATTCGGTCGACTGGTGGAACACGCTGCACCAGGGCAGCACCGTCACCGCCTTCAAGATGGCGGCGGTCTATTATCCGCCGTTTTTCACCATGCTGCTGGCCTATTCGCTCTTGTTCGCCACGCTCTGGATGATCCGCATCCGCACCGCGATCGTCGAACGCCGCGCACGCAACCTGATGCAGGGAGCCGCTGCATGAATTTCGACATGAGCCCCTATGGCGCCTTCATCTGGCCGGCCTATAGCATCTCCGCGCTGGCGCTTGGCATCGCCACGCTGTGGACGGTGGCCGCCTGGCGCCGGGCCAAGGCCAGGCTGGCGACGCTGGAAAGCGGGCAGGGCACATAATGCGTCGCTGGATCTATATTCTGCCGGTCGCGGCCTTTGGTCTGCTGGCTTTCTTCCTGTTCCGCAGCCTGTGGTCGCCGCCGCCCAGCGTGATCCCCTCGGCCCTCCTCAACAAGCCGGTGCCGCGCCTGGTGCTGCCGCCGCTGGATGACCGAAGCCCCACCTTCACGCCCGCCGATCTGGCCTCCGGCAAGGTCAGTGTGGTCAATGTCTTTGCCTCCTGGTGCGCGCCCTGCCGTGTCGAGGCGCCCCAGCTCGCGGAATTGGCCAAGGTGCCGGGCATCGCGATGTATGGACTGGTGCAGAAGGACAAGCCCGAAGCCGCGCGCGCCTTCCTGGACGAGGTCGGCGATCCTTTTCACAAGATCGCCATGGATGTTGATGGTCGTGCCTCGATCGAATGGGGCGTCTATGGCGTTCCAGAAACCTATGTGGTCGATGGCAAGGGCATCATGCGCTTCAAGTATGTCGGGCCGATCACCGACGAAGTGCTCGCGAAAGAGCTGATCCCGGCGATCAAGCTGGCCCAGGCAAACCCGTAGCGGCCCCATAAGCCGTTAGGACTTTCCTAACCCTGTTTTGCTTTGGTGCGCCTATGCAAGTCAGCGCCACCCTCATTGCCGCCCAGCAGGCCGCCCGCGAAGCGCGTGCGCGCCTGAACGTGCCGCAGCAGGCGGCGCAGACACCCCAGGAAGCCGCCAAGCCCAGCTTCGCCGCAGCGCTGGGTCAGGCCGCGCCTGCCGATGCGGGTTTCGCGCCCCTGCCGCTCAAGCAGACCGCCGCCCCTGCTCAGGCCGCGCCCGCGCAGCCCATGGCGCAGAACGGCGTGCGGCTGGGCCAGCACGTCAACATCGTCATCTGAAAGTTTTAGGGCGGCCGGAGTGTTCGCCCGGCGCCTCGCCTAAGCTGGGCGCGTTCATCGCTCGAAATGGTCCACCGGACCATTTCGTCCGCCTTTAGGCGGATCGCTCCTCACCCACCGATTTTGCGACGGCGCAGGTTGCGCCGCGGGCGGGGATTGCCTTCGCCATCCAGCTGCTCGGCGGCCTGGGCGATCTGGGACAGGGCTTTGACGAACTTCTGGCGGTCCGGCATGGGCAGGGCTTCCAGCAGCGCCCGTTCGGCGCGGTCGGCGGCGTTACGGGCGCCGCGCAGGGCCTTGCGGCCGGCCGGGCTGATGGCCACGGCATTGGCGCGCTGGTCTTCCTCGGTGCGTTCGCGCGACAGCAGACCCTTTTCCAGCATCCGGCGCACCATCTCGGCCAGCGTGGAACGGTCGATGCCGGTAATTTCCACCAGCGCGGTCTGGCTGGCGCCGTCATTCTGTTCGAGCGCGCACAGAAGCGTGAACTGCTGCTTGGTCAGTTCCTTGCCGCCGGCTTCGCGCGCGTAGAGGTCGCCATAAAATTGCTGACAGCGGCGGATCAGGTGAGAGGGCGCTTCGGAAAGGTCAAAACCATTTCCCGCTCTGCGCTGCCCCTTCATCATCCCATGTCCCCTGATATCTTCGCGGTGCTCGTCGGCGTCGCGCTTCATCCGATGTCCCGTATTCGGGTTACATATGTGTGTGCTGCGTTCCGACAGGCGCAGTTAAAACGGGTTTGCGCGCCGATGTCCATGCGCAAAATTTTTCAATTGTCATATTGCAAAGTGCGTGTGGTTCCTGTTGGCCGCTCACGCTTGTCTGCAATTTGGCAAAAGCTTTGCTTGGTTTTCCGCGCGCGCGCACCATGCGTGGTAGCTGTGTCACAAACGGGCACACAAAATTCGCCGTTCGTCTCAACGAGATAGTCGGCGCGCCGCGGGCCGATGTGCGCCAAGCGCACTATTCTTGCGCGTTTTTGTCGCCCTGCTGATGTTTCATCACCAGCGGGGTCTGTGCGAGCGCGAAGACAAACAGGAGGGGGATGATGCCCCAGACCTTGAAGGCCACCCAGGTTTCGGTGGTGGTCAGGCGCCACACCAGTTCATTCAGCGCGGCGAGCGCAAGGAAGAAAATCCCCCAGCGAATAGTCAGCTTTCTCCATCCGGCATCGTCCAGCTCGAACGCCTGGCCAAAAACATACTTGATGAACAAGCGGTTAAAGCGCAGGCCGCCCAGAAGCAGCGCGCCGAAAAAGGCATAGAGGACGCTGGGCTTCATCTTGATGAAAAGGTCATTCTGCAAATACAGCGTGAGGCCGCCGAAGATCACCACCAGCACAGCGGTGAAGATCGGCATGGGCGACAGTTTCTTTTCAAAGGCATAGCCGATGCCCAGGGCCACCAGAACCGCAACCATGAAGGCTGCGGTGGCCATGAAGATGCCAAGATACTTGAAGGCTGCGAAAAAAATGAGCAGCGGCCCCAGGTCCAGGGCCAGCTTGCGCAGTTGCGGGTTCATTTCTGTTCTCCTGCGCCAACCAGCGCGTTTGCGAAGTCTGCCGCCACGAAGGCCTGCAGGTCGTCCTCGCCTTCACCCACCCCTATATAGTGTACCGGCAGGCCGAAACGGCCCGCCAGCGCCACCAGGATGCCGCCCCGCGCCGTGCCGTCCAGCTTGGTCATCACCAGGCCGGTCAGCGGCACGGTCTGGCCGAAGGCTTCGACCTGGCTGATGGCGTTCTGGCCCGTGGTGGCGTCCAGCACCAGCAGGGTGGCATGGGGGGCGCTGGCGTCGAGCTTGCGGATGACCCGCACGATCTTTTCCAGTTCCGCCATCAGGCCCGCTTTGTTCTGCAACCGGCCCGCGGTATCGATCAGCAGGATATCGCTGCCATTGGCCCGCGCTTTCTCCAGTGCCTCGAAGGCCAGCCCGGCCGCGTCGCCGCCGGTCTTGGTGGCGACGAACTGCGCCTTGGCGCGGTCGGCCCAGACCCGAAGCTGTTCGATGGCAGCAGCGCGGAAAGTGTCGCCCGCCGCCACGGTCACTTTCGCGCCTTCCTCGGCCAGCCGCTTGGCCATCTTGCCGATGGTGGTGGTCTTGCCGGTGCCGTTGACCCCGGCCACCAGGATCACGAAGGGCTTCATGTTCTCATCCATCACCAGCGGTTTCTGGATGGGGGCGAGCAGGACCGCGATCTCGCGCGCCAGCTCGCTGCGCAGCTCGCTTTCCGAAATTTCCGCGTCGTAGCGGTTCTTTGCCACCGCGCTTGCGATCTTCTTGGCCTGGCCTGCGCCCATGTCGGCGCGGATCAGCGCCTCTTCCAGTTCGGCGACCGCGGCGGCATCCAGCTTCTTCTTGGTCAGAATCTCGCCCAGGCCGGTCTTGGACAGGCTGGTCTTCAGCCGCTCCAGAAAGGTGGGCGGCGACGGGGCTTCGCCAAAAGTTCTCATTGCAGTGTGCCTGTCAGTCGATCGGCCTGGCGGCCGGTAATGGTCACGGTGCGCAGCGTCCCGGGGGCATGCGTCCCGTCCAGCAACACCGGCGTGAAGCAGGGGGTGCGGCCGATGCCGCCGCGCTCGGTCAATACATTGCGGACGCTGCCGGTCATGGCATCCAGCCGCGCGGCCATTGCGGCTTCGCCCTTTAGGCGCAGCCGGGCGGCGCGATTGCGCACGATGTCGCCGGCAAGGCGCGGCATCCGCGCGGCGGGCGTGCCGGGGCGCGGCGAATAGGGAAAGACATGGAGCTGGGACAGGCCGGCTTCGTCCACCAGCGCCATGCTGTTTTCGAACATGGCGTCGGTTTCGGTGGGAAAGCCCGCGATGAAGTCGGCGCCAAAGGCGGCGTCGGGCCGGTAGCGGCGGACGGTTTCACAAAAGGCGATGGTGTTGGCGCGGCCGTGGCGGCGCTTCATGCGTTTGAGAATCATGTCGTCGCCCGACTGCACGGAAAGATGGAAGTGCGGCATCAGCCGCTCTTCCTCGGCGATCATGCGCATCAAAAGCGCGTCTGCCTCAATGGAATCGATGGACGACAGGCGCAGTCGCTTGATATCCGGCACCAGTTTGAAAAGCTTTTCCACCAGCGCGCCCAGATTGGGGGCGCCCGGCAGGTCCGCGCCGTAGGATGTCAGGTCCACGCCGGTCAGCACGATCTCGGCAAAGCCCTTTTCCACAAGCCGCCGGGCTTCCTGCACCACCGCGCCCAGCGGCACGCTGCGCGAATTCCCCCGGCCATACGGGATTATGCAAAAGGTGCAGCGGTGATCGCAGCCATTCTGCACCTGCAGGAAGGCGCGGGTCTGGTCTTCGAAATGGTCCACCATCTGGCCCGCGGTCTCGCGGATGCTCATGATGTCGTTGACGCGAATTTTCTCGGCTGCCTCCGTTCCAAAATCATTCGCGCCGAAGTCGGCGTAAGCCTGGGCGGTCAGCTTTTCGGCATTGCCCAGCACGGCGTCGACTTCCGCCATGGCGGCATAGGTCTCGGGCTGGGTCTGGGCGGCGCAGCCGGTGACCAGGATGCGCCGGGCGGGATTGTCGCGCTTGAGCTTGCGGATCGCCTGGCGCGACTGGCGAACCGCTTCTGACGTCACCGCGCAGGTATTGACCACGACGGCGTCCCGCAATTGCGCCTCGCCCGCGCGAAGCCGGATCGCCTCGCTCTCATAGGCATTGAGGCGGCAGCCGAACGTGACCACGTCCAGCGTCATAATTTGTCCAGCTCGACGCGGCCCCGGAATGGGAAGGCGGCGGGGCCGGTCATCAGGACATGATTGTCCTCACGCCATTCGATAAACAGCGAGCCGCCGTCCAGGATCACTTCCACCTTGCGACCCGTCAGGCCGCGGCGGGCGGCCGCCACGGCGGTGGCGGCGGCGCCGGTGCCGCAGGCCAGCGTGATGCCCACGCCGCGTTCCCACACCCGCATGCGGATGCGGCCATTGTCCAGAACCTGCGCGAACTCGACATTCACCCGGTTGGGAAACAGGGGCAGGGTTTCGATCTTGGAGCCCAGCGCAGCGACCGGCGCCTTTTCGGCATCGGGCACGAACAGCACGCAATGGGGGTTGCCCACCGACACCGCGCTGGCCGGAATCTGGTTGCCGCCGATATCGAGCGGGAAGTTGATGGTATCTACCGGCGCGGACATGGGCAGCGCGCCCCAGTCCAGCCGGGGTTCGCCCATGTCCAGCGTCACCAGCCCCTTGCCGGCATCGCTGCACACCAGCAGGCCACCCTTGGTCGCCAGCTTGACGCGCGCCAAGCCGCGCTCGTCCATCAGGAAGCGCGCCACGCAGCGAGTGGCATTGCCACAGCTTTCCGATTCCGCGCCATCGGCATTGTAGAACTGGATATTGGCGTCGGCGGCCGCGCCGCCGGGGCGGATAACCACAACCGTGTCGCAGCCGATGCCGAAGTGGCGGTCGGCGATCTTGCGGACCTGATCGGCGCTCAGCGTCAGCGCGCTGTCGCGCGCGTCGAACACCACGAAATCGTTACCCAGGCCGTGCATTTTGAGGAAGGCGGTCATGGCAGGGTTTATAGGGGGCGAATGTGGCTTTTTCCATGGACTCGGGGGCGCAAACTTCACATCCTTCGTTGCGAAAAACCCGGACCCGCCATGCGCACACGATTGAGCCTGTTCGCCCTGTTGTTCGGCTGCGTCCTCGCCTCAGGAGCTTATGCCGTGGATGATCCGTATGTCTGGCTGGAAGATGTGCATGGCGCCAAGCCCCTGGCCTGGGCCAAAGAGCACAACGCCAAATCGCTGGGGCCGCTGAAGGCCGATCCGCGCTACCAGAAGAATTACGACTCCGTGCTGGAAGTGCTGGATGCCACCGACCGCATCCCGATGGGCGCGTTGCGTGGCAAGAACGTCTACAATTTCTGGCAGGACGCGAAGAACCCCAAGGGCGTGTGGCGGCGCACCAGCATTGCCAGCTACCAGACCGCCAATCCCGACTGGCAGGTGCTGCTGGATGTGGACGCGCTGGCCAAGGCTGAAAACGAAAACTGGGTGTTCAAGGGCTCAAGCTGCGCCCCCGGTGAAACCCGTTGCCTGGTGCGGCTGTCGCGCGGCGGCGGCGATGCGGTGGTTGTGCGCGAGTACGACCTGGCCACAATGAAGTTGATGACGGACGGCTTTTCGCTGCCCGAGGCCAAGCTCGACCTGGAATATGTCGATGGCGACACCATCCTGTTCGGCACCGCCAAGGATGGCGAAACCGCCTCCGGCTATGCCCGTACGGTGAAATTGTGGAAGCGCGGGACGCCCATCGCCTCTGCCCCGCTGATTTACGAAGGCATCAAGGAAGACGTGCTGGTGGCCCCAATGGTGTTCCACACCAGGCAGGGCAGCTTTCCTTTCGTGGTTCGCGCCGTAAGTTTCTTTGAAAGCGAGTATTTCGCGGTTGAAAACGGCCCAGGAAATAAAATATCCGCCCGCAAGCTCGACATGCCGCTTTCCGCCGACGTGAAAGCGATGATCGACGGGGCGCTGATCGCGGTGCTGCGCAAGGATTACGAGAAGGATGGCGCCCGGTTCGCGCGCGGCGCGCTGGTGGCCTTTCGCGATGGCCAGAAGCCGCAAGTGATCTTCGCGCCGGGCCCGCGCCAGAGCATCGAAGTTGTGGGGGCCGGGCGCGACAAGCTCTATGCCGCCATCACCAGCAATGTCACCGGCGCGGTGCATGCCTTCACGACGGATGGAAACGGCTGGAACAACAAGGTGCTGGCGCTTCCGGCCAACGGCACCGCCAACATCGTCTCAACCAACGATGATGGCCCCGAGGTGATGTTCAGCTTCCAGAACTATCTCACCCCCACCACGCTTTACTTTGATGCTGGCAATGACGCGCCGAAGGCCATCAAGTCGCTGCCGGCCCGGTTCGACGCGTCGGGCATGGTCACCGAGCAATTCGAAGCCACCTCGAAGGATGGCACCAAAATTCCCTATTTCGTCACGCGGCCCAAGAATCTCAGCGGTCCCGCGCCGACGGTCCTGTACGGCTATGGCGGGTTCGAGATTTCGCTGACCCCCAGCTACAGCGCCAATTTCGGGCGGCTGTGGCTCTCCCAGGGCGGCATTTACGTGGTGGCCAATATCCGGGGCGGTGGCGAATTCGGCCCCGCCTGGCATGACGCCGCGCTCAAGACCAACCGCCAGCGCGCCTATGACGATTTCGCCGCCGTGGCCGAGGACCTGCAGCGCCGGGGGCTCACCACGCCCAAGCAATTGGGCATCCTGGGCGGCTCCAATGGCGGCCTGCTCGTATCGACGCTCATGGTGCAGCGGCCCGAACTGTTCGGCGCCGTGGTCTGCCAGGTGCCGCTCATAGACATGATCGCCTATACGCATATCGGCGCGGGCGCGAGCTGGGTGGGCGAGTATGGCGATCCGGCAATTCCGGCGGAGCGCGATTACATCCTCACTTATTCGCCGTACCAGAATGTGAAAAAGGGCGTGAAGTATCCGCCGGTCTTCTTCGTCACCGCCACCAGCGACGACCGCGTCACACCTGTCCATGCCCGCAAGATGGCGGCGCGGATGATGGAGCAGGGCCACGAAGTCTGGTTCTACGAAAACACCGATGGCGGCCATTCGGCGGCGGCCGATCATCGCCAGGCGGCGGAAATGTGGGGCCTGTCTTTCGTCTATCTGGCGGAGAAACTCGGCCTGAAGTGAGGCTGTGCATATTAACAGGTGTTACTTTAACGATGCCTGTTAAGCGCGTTTGCATGTAAGCGTCGGCAGCAGCGTACGCTTGGGCTACATCGCGAGTGTCCCATTTTGAGGCAATCGCAATGCGCAATCTGTTCAAGAACTTCATCGCCAATGAAAGCGGCGCCACCGCCATCGAGTATGGCCTGATCGCCGCCCTGATCGCCGTCGCCATCATCAGCGGCGTCACCGCGGTTGGCACCAAGCTGTCGACCTCGTTCGGCAGCGTCTCGACCGCCCTGACGGCGCAGTAAGCGTCGGCTTGGCCGAAAAACAAAAGGCCCGCCGGGTGACCGGCGGGCCTTTTTGCTTTTTTGGGCCTGTGCCCTGGATCAGCGTCCCTTGGCGATCCGCGGCTTGGGCGGAGCGGCAGGGGCTTCCTTGGGCTTAGAGGCCTTGTAGATCTTGGTCAGGGCTTCACGGGCCTTGACCGCGGCAGCGGAGGAATCGGGCAGCTTGGGCATGGGGAACTCTCAAGAAGGGAACTTCTGCCCCCACCCTAAAGCCCCCATGCCCCTCCGTAAACGGATGATTTGCCGGGTTAGCCGATGGCCGCCCCCTGGACGCCCACCCGCAGCAGATAGGCGGACTGGGAGCCCGCCATGAACAGGAAGTCGCGCTTGGGTCCACAGAAGCAGACATTGGCGATGGTTTCCGGCGTGCGGATGCGGCCGATCAGCTTGCCCTGCGGGTTCCAGACCGTGACGCCGGCATAGCCGAGCGGCGCGGTCGAGCCGGACCAGATATTACCGTACATGTCGGCGCGGTGGCCGTCCGGGCCGCAATTCACGCCGTCCACCATGCAGTCGGTGAAGGGACGCAGGTTGGCGAGCTTCTCTCCCTGCACATCGGCGACCGCCAGCTCGCGGCCCCAGCACAGATAGACCTTGCTGTAATCGGGCGAGAAGCAGATGCCGTTGGCCACCAGCTTGGGATTGCCTTCCAGCACCATGTCGATGCGGCCCGACGGATCGACGCGATAAACGGCAGGCGGACGCACCTGCTTCTTCGATCCGATTACGCCCAGCATGCCCATGCCGATATTGCCGTTGGCGACGCCGTCGGTGAACGGGCCGGGGCCGTCATCGGGATGACCTTCCGACAGTTGGCCGCCGTAATAGGGATCGGTGAACCAGATGCTGCCGTCCTTGTGCACGGCGATGTCGTTGGGCGAGTTCAGCGGCTGGCCGTTAAAGCTGTCGGCGATCACGGTCAGCGTGCCGTCATGCTCGAAGCGCACCACGCGGCGCAGGCCATGCTGCGCCGATATCTGGCGGCCCTGGAAGTCGAAGGTGTTGCCGTTGGAATTGTAGGAGGGGCGGCGGAACGGCGTGATCTCGCCGGTCTCCCAGATGTAGCGATATTGCAGATCGTCGGTGACGTCGCTCCACACCACATACTGGCCCTGGTTGCTCCAGGCCGGACCTTCCGCCCACACCATGCCGGTGCCGACGCGCTTGATGTTGGAATGGCCGATGAAGCACTTGGCGCCTTCCGGCGAGGTGATCAGGATATCGGGATCGGGATAGTTGATCGGGGGCGCATCGGGGCCATAGACGCGGCCCGTCAGCACCGAGGTGCCAGGTGCCGGCTGCTTGGCCTGTCCGAAAGCCATTGTGGGCAGCATGGCGGCAGCACCCGCGACCAAAGCGCGGCGTGACAGATCGAATTTCATGGAATCCCTCCCGATATTGTTGGTCTGGAAGGGACTGGAACCCGCCGAAAACCGGCTGTCAATCTTGCGGCGCGGTGAAAGCCTGTCAGCCCGGTGCTGCGCCTTGGATATTGACCCTGAGCATGTAGAGCGACTGGGTCGCGGTCATGAACAGGTGATCGCGCTTGGGGCCGCCGAAACAGACATTGGCGCACCCCTCAGGCAGGCGGATGCGGCCGATAAGCTTGCCGACGGGGTTCCACACGGTCACACCGCAATAGCCCAGCGGCGCGCTGGAGCTGGCCCAGATGTTGCCGGCCTTGTCGGCGCGCATGCCGTCCGAGCCGCAGCGGATTCCGTCCACCATGCAGTCGGTGAATTCGCGCACATTGGTCAGACGATTGCCGGACACATCGCCGACATGAATGCGGCCACCGCGGATGATGTAGAGCTTGGTGTAATCGGGCGAGAAGCACAGGCCGTTCGGCCCCAGCCCCTGTTCGAACGGCAGCACCAGATCGACACGGCCCGAGGGATCGACCCGGTAGACGTTGGCGGGCAGCACCTGCTTCATCGAACCGATCAGCCCGACGCCGGAATGGCCGATGCGCGGATCGCGCAGGCCGCCCGGATTGGTGGGACCGTCTCCATCATCAGGATGGCCTTCGGCCAGGTTGGCGCCGAACAACGGATCGGTGAACCAGACGCTGCCATCCCTATGCGGCGCGACATCGTTGGGCGAGTTCAGCGCCTTGCCGTCGAACGCATCGGCGACGATGGTCATCGAGCCGTCCAGCTCCCAGCGCACCACGCGGCGGAAATAATCCTGCGTCGAAAGCTGACGGCCCTGGAAGTCAAACGAATTGCCGTTGGTGGAGAAGGAGGGCTTGCGCATCACCGTCACCTGGCCGTCGTCCCACAGATAGCGATAGAGCGTGTCTTCCTTCACGTCGCTGAAGATCAGATAGAGGCCCACAGCGGACCAGGCCGGGCCTTCCAGGAAGTGATAGCCGGTGGACACCCGCTTGATGGCGGCCTGGCCGATCAGGAAACTGCCGAAGCTGGGATCGACCCGGATGACATCGGGATCGGGCGAGCCGGGGGGCGGCGCGCCAGGGCCGAAATCGCGGGGTGGATTGGTGATCACCGAGCGGGGGGTGCCCAGCTGCGCCTTGGTTTCCTGGGCCCATGCCAAAGTGGGGGCCAGGCCGGGCAGGGTCGCGGCGGCGCCGGCCAGCATCAGGCGGCGATTGAGATGTGTCATTGAGGCTCTCCCGGTCATTGTTTTGGGCGAGCATTGAAGGGGCAGGGGAACCTGTCAATTACAAGGATATTTGACTTTTCCGGGCCCCGGAGCCTAAAACCCGCGCAATTCCGGAAAGCCGTATGACTTTCCGGTCCCCCGCCTGGCGCGGGGGATCGACCCTAGGCAGCGCAGGTGCGCCCCCTGGGGCGTACTGCGTTGGAATTTGCGGCGATGCCGCCTGGAGTTTTGAAGGTTGTTTGAGTCCTTACAATCCCGCCTGAGTGGCGTCTTCGACAAGCTTCGCGGTCGTGGCGCCCTGACCGAAGCGGACGTCGACGCGGCGTTGGCGGAAGTGCGCACCGCGCTGATCGAGGCCGACGTCGCCTTGCCGGTGGTGAAGGACTTTATCGAAAAGGTGCGTCCGCGCGCCATTGGCGAAAACGTCATCCGTTCGGTGACGCCCGGCCAGCAGGTCATCAAGATCGTTCATGACGTTCTGGTCGAGACGCTGGGCCAGGAAAATGCCGCGCTGAATATCGGTTCGCCCCCGGCCCCCATCCTGATGGTGGGTCTGCAGGGTTCGGGCAAGACCACGACATCCGCGAAATTGGGCCTGCTGCTGCAGACCAAGGAAAAGAAGCGCGTGCTGATGGCTTCGCTGGACACCACCCGTCCGGCCGCCATGGAGCAGTTGCGCGTGCTGGGCGAGCAGGCGGGCATTGCCACGCTGCCGATCATTGCCGGGCAGGGCCCGCTGGACATCGCCAAGCGCGCGATGGCGAGCGCCAAGGTCGGTGGTTATGACGCCGTCATTCTCGACACCGCCGGCCGCCAGCATGTCGACGAACAGTTGATGGCCGAAGTGGCTGCCGTGAAAGCGCTGGTCAACCCGCACGAAACCCTGCTGGTCGCGGACTCGCTGACCGGCCAGGACGCGGTGAACATCGCCAAGTCGTTTCACGACCGCGTCTCCGTCACCGGCATCATCCTGACCCGCGTTGATGGCGATGGCCGCGGCGGCGCGGCGCTTTCGATGCGCTTCGTCACCGGCGCGCCGATCAAGTTCCTGGGCGCCGGCGAAAAGCTGGACGCGCTGGAAGCGTTCCATCCCGAGCGCGTGGCTTCGCGCATCCTCGACATGGGCGACGTTGTCAGCCTGGTCGAGAAGGCGTCGGAGACGATCGACAAGGAAGAGGCGGAGAAGCTCGCCGCCAAGATGAAGAAGGGTACGTTCGACATGAACGACCTGAAATCGCAGCTGAACCAGATGAAGAAGCTGGGCGGCATGAAGGGCGTGCTGGGCATGTTGCCGGGCGTGGGCAAGATCAAGGGTCAGCTCGATGCGGCGGGCCTGGACGACAAGATTCTCACGCGCCAGGAAGCCATCATCCAGTCGATGACCAAGACCGAACGCAGCGATCCCGATTCGATCAACGGCTCTCGCAGGAAGCGCATCGCCGCCGGCGCCGGTGTGGAAGTGTCGGAAGTGAACAAGCTTCTCAAAATGCACCGCCAGATGGCGGACATGATGAAGAAAATGGGCAAAGGCGGCCGCATGCCGACGATGCCCGGCATGGGCGGAATGCCCGGTGGATTACCGCCCGGAATGTTTCCGGGTCGGCGTTGATTTAAGCGTTTAACTGTAAGGAAAGAACACAATGGCTCTTCGCATTCGTCTTGCCCGCGGCGGCACCAAGAAACGCCCGCACTACAATATCGTGATCTCGGATTCGCGTTCGCCCCGTGACGGCCGCTTCATCGAGAAGATCGGCTTCTACAATCCACTGCTGCCGTCGGATCATGCCGACCGCCTGAAGCTGGACCTGGATGCTGCCAAGGCCTGGATCGCCAAGGGCGCCGTGGGCTCGGACCGCGTGCACAAGTTCCTGGCCAATGCCGGCCTGGTGAAGGCTCGCGTGCACAACAATCCGCAGAAGGCCCAGCCCAAGAAGAAGGCGCAGGAACGCGCTGCTGCCGCCGCTGCCGCCGCCGCCAAGCCGGCGGAAGAAGCCTCGGCCTAATTGGTGCCGGACGTCCTACTTGCCGCCGTCATGGGCGCGCAGGGCCTGAAGGGCGAGGTGAAGGCGAAAGTCTTCACCGATGCGCCGGGTGCCCTGCCGCGCTATGGCGTGCTGCACGACAAGAATGGACGCACGTTCAAGATCACCGCCTTTCGCTCTTCCAAAGAGGGCGAGGCGGTGATTGCGTTTGAGGGAGTCAACGACCGCAGCAGCGCGGAAGCCTTGAAGGGCACGCAGCTTTTCGTCGACCGCGCCGCATTGCCCGAACCGGACGAAGACGAATTCTATCACGCCGACCTGATCGGCCTGGAAGCGCGTGACAGCGAAGGCCGTGTGCTGGGCAAGGTCGCGGCGATCCACAATTTCGGCGCCAGCGATGTGATTGAACTGGTGCGCAGCGACGGCGATCAGGTGCATCTGGCCTTCACGCGCGAAACCGTGCCGCACATTCACATCAAGGACGGCTATATCATCGTTGCGGTGCCGGAAGACGCCGAAGATAACGACCATGTCGAATAGCTGGCGCGCGACCATCCTGACGCTGTTCCCGGACATGTTTCCGGGGCCGTTGGGCATTTCGCTGCTGGGAAAGGCGCTGGAGAAGAATCTCTGGTCGCTTGATGTGCGGGATATCCGCGATCACGGGCTTGGCAAGCACCGCACGGTGGATGACACGCCGTCGGGCGGCGGACCGGGCATGGTGATGCGCGCCGATGTGGCGGCGGCTGCGATCGATGCGGTGGACCGCGCCGGACGCCCGCTGATCTACCTGTCGCCGCGCGGCAGGCATCTGGATCAGGCCCGCGTGCGCGAACTGGCGGCGGGGCCGGGCGCCATCCTTTTGTGCGGCCGGTTCGAAGGCCTGGACCAGCGGGTGATCGACGCGCGGCAGATCGAGGAAATCTCCATCGGCGACTTTGTGCTGGCGGGGGGCGAAATCGCCGCCATGGCGCTGGTGGAAGCGGCCGTGCGGCTGATCCCCGGCGTGCTGGGCGACCATGCCTCGACCGACGAGGAAAGCTTCAGTTCGGGGCTTCTGGAATACCCCCAGTATACCCGGCCGCAGGAGTTTGAAGGCCGGTCCATTCCGGAAGTCTTAAGTGGCGGGAATCATTCGGAAATCGCCAAATACCGCCTGGCCCAGGCCCAGGGCCTGACCAGGGAGCGGCGTCCTGACCTCTGGACCCTCTATGAAAAGGCCAAGTCCTAGTCTATATGCCCCGGCTCTATTGCCGTTTTCGACGCACGAAAGATCAAGAAAATGAACCTTTTGCAGGAACTGGAAGCCGAACAGATGAAGGCGGTGCGCGCCAAGGCGCATCCCGAATTCCGCCCCGGCGACACGCTGAAGGTCAGCGTCAAGGTGGTCGACGTGACCTATGACGAGAAGGCCAAGGCCAACAAGACCCGCGAACGCCTGCAGGCCTTCGAAGGCGTCTGCATCGCCCGCCAGGGCGCCGGCCTGAATGAGAGCTTCACCGTGCGCAAGATTTCCTATGGCGAAGGCGTGGAACGCGTCTTCCCGGTCTATTCGCCGCTGGTGGATTCGGTGACCGTGGTGCGCAAGGGCAAGGTGCGTCGCGCCAAGCTGTATTACCTGCGCGGCCGCACCGGCAAGTCCGCCCGCATCACCGAGCGCGTCGACGCGGCCGGCCCCGAAGCCGCCGCCTGACACGCTTAAAAAGCTTGTTTTACGAGCCGCGCTGGCATCCAGCGCGGCCCGTTTGCTTTGGCGCGGTTCGCTAAGTGCCAGAAAAGCCCCATTTTTCGGGCTTTTCTCCCCACATATCGAAAAAGCCCCAATTTATTGCGCTTTTTTGGACCCCACCCGCTTTATCTTGCGGGAAATGCCGTAAAATCGGGCTCATCTGTTGATTCGTTAAGAGGGAGAATCCCAAATGGCTACCGCCGCAAAGAAGACCGCTGCCGTAAAAGTCGAAACCGTTTCCACCCGTCAGCTCGCCGGCCAGTTGGCCGAGAAGCACGAAATTTCCCAGAAGCTCGCCAATACGATGCTGGAAGACATTATCGCCCTGGTGACCAAGCACCTGAAGAAGGGCGCGCGTATCCGCCTGAATGGCCTGGGCATCCTGGTCGTGCGCAAGCGCGGTCCGCGCATGGGCCGCAATCCCGCCACCGGCGAAGTGATCAAGATCAAGGCGTCCAAGAAGGTCGCGTTCCGCGCCTCCAAGGAACTGAAGGAAGCCATCTAAGCTTCTTTCGATCTGCGTGATGAAGAAAGGCCGGGTGTTTTGCACCCGGCCTTTTCTTATTTCCTATATTGCCCTGCCTTTGCGCATTTGCCCCCACATATGGCGGGGCGATGTGTCAGCTTGCCCGATGGCCCCCAAGCGGCTAGGTAGCCTCCCGGATTTCAAACGGGAATTTCACCATGGCGCGCAAGAAAATCGCTCTTATCGGCGGCGGACAGATCGGTGGTACCTTGGCCCATCTGGCCGCTCTTAAAGAGCTGGGCGATGTGGTGATCTTCGACATCGCCGAAGGCCTGCCCCAGGGCAAGGCGCTCGACCTGGCCCAGTCGGCGCCGGTCGACAGCTTCAACGCCAAGCTCAGCGGCACCAACAGCTATGCCGACATCGCGGGCGCCGACGTGGTGATCGTCACCGCCGGCGTGCCGCGCAAGCCGGGCATGAGCCGCGACGACCTGATCGGCATCAACCTGAAAGTCATGGCGTCGGTCGGCGCGGGCATCAAGGCCAACGCCCCCAATGCGTTTGTCATCTGCATCACCAATCCGCTGGATGCGATGGTCTGGGCGCTGCAGAAATTCTCCGGCATTCCGCACAACAAGATCGTGGGCATGGCCGGCGTGCTGGACAGCGCGCGCTTCCGTCACTTCCTAGCCGAAGAAATGAACGTCAGCGTTGAAGACGTTTCGGCCTTCGTGCTGGGCGGCCATGGCGACACCATGGTGCCGATGCCGCGCTTCTCCACCGTGGCCGGCATCGCGCTGCCCGAACTGGTGAAGATGGGCTGGATCAGCCAGGACCGCCTGGACCAGATCGTTACCCGCACCGCCAATGGCGGCGCCGAGATTGTCGGCCTGCTCAAGACCGGTTCGGCCTATTACGCGCCCGCCACCAGCGCCATCCAGATGGCCGAAAGCTATCTGAAGGACCAGAAGCGCGTGTTGCCCTGCGCCGTTCATGTCGACGGCGCCTATGGCATCAAGGATCTTTATGTCGGTCTGCCGGTCGTGATCGGCGAAAAGGGCGTGGAGCGCATCGTCGAGCTGAACCTGACAGACGATGAAAAGTTGGGCCTGAACAAGTCGGCCGACGCCGTGCGCGGCCTGATCGAAGCCTGCCGCAAGCTGGAACCCTCGCTGGGCTGATATTTTCAGCTCCGGTTCATCGGGATATGACAGCCTTGCGGTGCGTTGCTGCCAGGAAGCCATGACGACCGGGAGGACGACAATGACGGGTTTTCGCGCCCTGCTGGCGGCGATGCTGCTGCTGGCCGCCATGGCGCCGGTCCAGGCGCAAGGCGGCAAGGCCACCCTGGTCATCCATGTGCAGAACGTGTCGCCCAAGGGCGGCATCCTGCGGCTGGGCCTCTACGCCGAGGCCAACTATGACAAAGACGGCGACACGGTCGCCGACGCCGATGTGACGGCGCAAAGCCCGCAGACCACCATCACCCTGATCGATATCGCACCCGGCACCTATGCCATCCAGGCGTTCCAGGATTTCAACGCCAACGGCAAAATGGACTCCAGCTGGATCGGCCTGCCGCAGGAACCCTATGGCTTTTCGCGCGATGCCCGCCCAGTCCTGTCCAAGCCGGGTTTCGACAAGACCCGCATTGAGATTCGCGACGGGATGAATGTGCAGACGTTGCGTCTGCAGAATAGCGGCTGATCGCAGCCCGCAAGGCTCTTTCCTTTTGGGCCTCTCGTGATAGTGCGGGTCCATGAGCGATCCCGCCGCCAGCATCTACCGCGCCCGCGACCTCAACCTGTTCGTGGGCGCGCGCTTCCTCTCCACCGTCGCGATCCAGGTCCAGTCGGTCGCCATCGGCTGGCAGGTCTATGAGATGGAGCGCACCGCCTGGGCGCTGGGCATGGTGGGGCTGTGCCAGTTCCTGCCGATGTTTCTTCTGACCCTGCCGGCGGGCGACATCACCGACCGCTTCAACCAGCGCCGCGTCTACAGCTTTTCCGCCGCGCTGCAGGCGGCTTGCAGTGCGCTGTTCCTGGCCCTGTCGCTATGGTATCCGCATGACGCCTGGCCCTTCTATGTCGTGCTGGTGCTGTTCGGCGCGGCGCGCGGCTTTGCCGGGCCGTCGGGCTCGTCGCTGCTGCCGTTCCTGGTGCCGCCGGAAAGGCTGGCCAAGTCCATGGCGTTCAGCTCGTCCTTCTTCACCGCCGCGGTGATCTCCGGCCCCGCGATCGGCGGCTTTCTGTATGCGCTGGGTCCGGTGCCGGTCTACGCGCTGTGCATCACCGGATTTCTGGGCGCGGGTTTGATCGTGGCACGGCTGGGCGGGCGGCGCTTCAAGCCGGAAACCACCGAAGCCAGCCGCTATGAGCGCGTCGCCGAAGGCGTGCGCTTCGTGCGCTCCCGGCCCGTGGTGCTGGGCGCGATCAGCCTCGATTTGTTCGCGGTGCTGCTGGGCGGCGCCACGGCGCTGCTGCCGATCTTCGCGCGCGACATCCTGCATGTCGGGCCGGTCGGGTTGGGCTTTCTGCGCTGCGCCCCGGCGGTAGGCGCATTCGCCACGGCCTTCTATCTCACCCACTGGCCGATCCGGCAAAAGGTCGGGCCGGTGATGTTCGCCTCGGTGGCGGTGTTCGGCGTCGCCACCATCGTGTTCGGACTTTCGACCTGGTTTCCGGTATCGCTGCTGGCGCTGGTCGTGCTGGGCGCATCCGACATGGTCAGCGTCAATATCCGCAGCAGTCTCATTCAGCTCTCCACCCCCGACCCCATGCGCGGGCGCGTCTCCAGCGTCTCCATGCTGTTCATCGGCGCGTCCAACGAACTGGGCGAATTTGAATCGGGCACCACCGCCGCCCTGATGGGCACCGTGCCGGCGGTTGTGGCGGGCGGCATCGGCACGCTGCTGATAGTGGGGATATGGATGAAGCTATTCCCGCCCTTGTGGCGGGTGAACAAGTTCAGCGACGTCACCGTGCCGGTGGTGAATCAGAACTCGTAGGAAACGTGCATCATCGCGCCGTCAGGTCCGGGCACGATCTCGGAATAGACGTTGTAACGTTTCTGAAAACGCGAACCCAGGATCGCGGCATAACCCCAGGCCATCGCCGAGCTGGCCGCCGTGTCGTACCAGCGATGCTTGTTGGCCTGGACGCGGCTGTAAGACACGAACTGGCTGGCGGCCAAGGCCGGCAGGCCGTATTCCCACCCATAACGTCGTCCCAAAAAGGCCGAACCTGACGCAGCCAGCGCGGCGGTATCGGACGGGAACGACTTGTAATCGCTACCGTCGGGACGGCGCGAACGCACCACCTGCTTGATGGCGAATGCGCTGCCGACCGTGGCGACCGTGATGGCGGCCAATTCGGCAGTGCCGGTCCAGTCGCGCTTGTAGGCGGTGATGCCCGCCGCGATCACCGGCAGCGCGATGGCGACGCCGGTGCCGGCGGTGGTGATGGTCTTGTTCTGCCCGGCGGTGGCCGCGGATGCGCCGAAGCAAAGAAGAAGCGCGGCGAGAAAAACAGGGCGCATGGCGAACCTTATCAGAATGGGCCGCGCGGCGGTCGTCAGGCCCGCACGTAGACGTCGACGCGGTCCGCCGGGCCGGAATCCTCGGCACCGCCCATGGCGCGCACGTCGATGCGGTCGGGCGACATGCCATCGCTGATCAGCACCTGGCGGATGGCCAGCGCGCGGCGCAGCGACAGGCGGCGCGCGTCGGAGCCCTTGTCACCCTTGCCGCCGCCGAACGCCTGCAGTTCGACGCGGCTGGAGGGGCGGGTCATGGCGGCATTGAGATCGGCGGCCAGGAACTTGATCGCGCCCAGCGCGCCTTCGGCCGGGTCGGATGCGTCCTTGGCGAACAGGATGACGCTGCGCTTGGTCAGGCCGGCCGTGTCGGAAGACGCCGCGGACGGCGCCGGTGCGGGCTTGGCGGTTGGGCTGGGTGCCGGCTTGGCGGACTGGCCGCCGAAGATATTGCTGTAGTTGGGCGGATTGAACGGGTTGGGGCTGGCGGCCTGTGGCGCGGGGCTGGGCGCCGGCTTGGGGGCCGGGGGCGGCGCAGGCTGGGCGACGCGCGGGGGCGGGGGGGCTGCGCTGGCAAGCTGGACCGGGGCGGAACGGCGCACCACGCGGCGGGTGCCGGGCGGATAGAGCGTAATCGCGCCGCCGCGTTGGCCGGGATAAAGAAGCTGGGGCACCATGCGGGCATAATCTCCGCCCGGATACAAAAGGCGGCTGCTGCCGCGCGCCGCGACGGGATTGACCCGCACTTCCAGGCCCGTGGCCACATCCTGCGCCAGGCCAGCGCCCACAGACGCAAGCCAAAGACCGGCCGAAAGACCCAACAGGGACGAGGAACGCATAGAACGACAGCTCGGAAGAAGGTGCCCAAACACAGCCTAGCGTTTATCTAACGCTTTGCAACTATTACAAAAATGCCGCACATTCGCACCGCCCGAGGGAGATTTTTCGCCAATGAAAACAAGAGCCGCCGTGGCCTATGCCGCCGGAAAGCCGCTGGTGATCGAGACCGTCGACCTGGAAGGCCCCCAGGCCGGCGAAGTGCTGGTGGAAATCAAAGCCACCGGCGTCTGTCACACCGACGAATTCACCCGTTCGGGCGCGGACCCCGAAGGCCTGTTCCCGGCGATTTTCGGCCATGAGGGCGCGGGCGTGGTGGTCGATGTCGGCCCCGGCGTGACCAGCCTGAAAAAGGGCGATCATGTCATTCCGCTCTACACGCCCGAATGCCGCCAGTGCAAAAGCTGCACATCGCACAAGACCAACCTGTGCACTTCCATCCGCTCGACCCAGGGCCAGGGCGTGATGCCCGACGGAACCAGCCGTTTTTCAATCGGCGGCCAGAAGATCCATCACTATATGGGCTGCTCCACCTTCGCCAATCACACCGTGCTGCCGGAAATCGCGCTGGCGAAAATCCGCTCCGACGCGCCCTTCGACAAGGTCTGCTACATCGGCTGCGGCGTCACCACGGGCATCGGCGCGGTGATCAACACCGCCAAGGTCGAGCCGGGCTCGAACGTGGTGGTGTTCGGCCTGGGCGGCATCGGCCTGAACGTGCTGCAGGGCGCGCGGATGGCGGGCGCCGACATGATCGTGGGCGTGGACATAAACCCGGCGCGCGAGGCGCTGGCCCGCCAGTTCGGCATGACGCATTTCGTCAATCCCAGGGACATCAAGGGCGATCTGGTGCCGCATCTGGTCGAACTGACCAAGGGCGGGGCGGATTACTCATTCGAATGCGTCGGCAATGTCGATCTGATGCGCCAGGCGCTGGAATGCACCCATCGCGGCTGGGGCGAGAGCATCATCATCGGCGTTGCGGGCTCGGGGCAGGAGATCAAGACCCGTCCCTTCCAGCTTGTGACGGGCCGGGTATGGAAAGGCACCGCGTTCGGTGGCGTTCGCGGCCGCACCCAGGTGCCGCAGATCGTGGACTGGTACATGGACGGAAAAATCAGCATCGATCCGCTGATCACGCACAAGCTGCCGCTGGAACGCATCAACGAAGCCTTCGACCTGATGCATTCGGGCGAGTCGATCAGAACCGTCATCGAGTTCTGATTATTTGTCTGTTTGCGCCGGAGCGCGTTTGGCGTCACCCTGATGAAAAATAAGGGGGGCGTCATGCGCATTCGTCTGTTGGCGGCACTGGCCGCGCTTTGCGTTTCACCTGCTTTGGCGCAATCGCTGATCCCGCCGCCCGCGCCGCCGGGCATAGAGGTGCCGGACTGGGCGCTGCCTGGGTCGCCGACCCACAAGCAGATCGCGCCACCGAAAGATTTTCATCGCGATCCGGTGACCTTCAACAAGCCAGTCGGCGTGTTTGAAAACAGCACCGATGTCGGCGGGCCGTTGGTGCCTTCTACCGCCAGTTATGATGCAGCGTCCAAGACCTACACCATCACCGCTGCTGGCTATAACATCTGGTACCAGCGCGACGAATTTCATTTCCTCTGGAACAAGATGTCTGGCGATGTTTCGCTCACCGCCAGCGTGGCGTGGCCGAACATGGACGATTTCCACGACCGCAAGGTGGCGCTGGTCATCCGTGACAGCCTGGACGACGATTCCCGCAAGATCGTCGCGGCCCAGCATGGCAATGGCATGACGCACATCGCCTGGCGCGCCGAGAAGACTGGCAACATGACAGGCAGGTCGCATCGCACCTCGCGCCAGCCCATACCCGGCTCGGGCGAACGCGGCGAGCAGGCGATCCATCCCACGCGCTTCGGCATCGAGAAGAAGGGCGACCAGTTCCAGCTCTGGATAAGCTGGCAGGGCGAGCCGATCCATCCCGAAGGCGCGCCGATCACGTTCAAGACCAATGGCCCGGTCTATGTCGGGATCGGCTTCACCTCGCACCTGCCGGCCAATCTGCTGACCGCGCAGGTAAAGGATGTCGTGCTGGAAAACCGCGCCGGGCGGATTCGCTAGCCTTTGATGCCCTTGAGCAGCTTGAGGATCTGCGGCTGCAGATATTCGTTGCTGGCTAGCACGGTGCCGCTCCCCAGCATGTCGGCGCCGCCATTCAGGTCGCTGACCATGCCGCCGGCCTCACGCACCAGCACGATGCCCGCCGCGATGTCCCAGGCCTGCAGCGAGCGTTCCCAGAAGCCGTCGAAGCGGCCCGCCGCCACATAAGCCAAGTCGAGCGAGGCCGCGCCGAAGCGGCGGATGCCGGCGGTAACGTTCATCACCTCGGCCATTTCGGCCGCGGCGCGGGCGTGACCATCTTTGCCCAGGAAGGGCAGGCCGGTGGCGATCACCGCCGGGGCCAGTTCCTTGCGGGCCGCGACGCGCAAGCGCTTGTTGTTGTGATAGGCGCCATGGCCCTTCTCGGCGGTGTAGAGGTCGTCGGTGACGGGATTGAACACCACACCCGCCACAAGCTGGCCTTCGCGCTCCAACCCAATGGAGATGGCGAAGTGCGGAATGCCGTGCATGAAGTTGGTGGTGCCGTCGATCGGATCGATGATGAAGCGGTGGGAGGCATCGGCGCCCTTCAGCACGCCGCCTTCTTCGCCCAGGAAACCATAGCCGGGGCGAGCCCGGGACAGTTCCTCGATCAGGATTTTTTCGGTGCGCTTGTCGGCGGATGTGACGAAATCCGCCGGTCCCTTCATCGAAATCTGCAAATTTTCCAGCTCGTTAAAGTCGCGGATCAGCGGGCGCCCAGCCTTGCGGGCGGCGGCCACCATCACGTTCAGGGCGGGTGAGGAATAGGGTGCCATTAGTCAGCCCTGCGCACGTAGGAGCCGTCTTCGGTGGCGACGATGATCTTTTCGCCCGCGCCGATGAAGGGCGGCACCTGAATTTTCAAGCCGTTTTCCAGCACGGCGGTCTTGTAGGACGGGGCGGCGGTGCCGCCCTTCATCACCGGATCGGCTTCGGCGACGGTCAGCGTCACCTGCACCGGCAGCTTGATGCCGATGGGCTTGTCTTCATACATGTGAACCAGCGTCTTCATGCCGTCCTGCAGGAACTGCGCCTGGTCACCGACAAAGTCAGTGTTCAGCTCGATCTGCTCATAGCTTTCCATGTCCATGAAGGTCAGCATGTCGCCGCTGGCAAAGAGGAACTGGAAGTCCTTCTTGTCGAGATAGGCTTCGTCCACCGCTTCGTCGGAGCGGAAGCGCTGGTTCAGCTTGGTGCCGGTGGTGACGTTCTTGAGTTCGACCTGGTTGTAGGCGCCGCCCTTGCCGGGCTTCACCTTGACGGTCTTCACCGCGATCCAAAGACCGCCCTCGTAGTTGATGAGGGTGCCGGGGCTGATTTCATTGCCGGTAATCTTGGCCATAGTTCAACGCCTCCGTGGCGCGGGGTGAGAGGTCTGCAGGTTCAAAGAGCGGGCGGGTGATAGCAGGCGGGGCGAGTCTTTTCCAGCCGGTCAGGCCAGCAGGCTATTGAAGCCCTTAACCGCGGCTTCCGGGCCGTCCGGGTGATCCCAGACCCCGCCCGCGACGGCGAGGAAGTCGGCGCCGGCTTCGACCAGCGGCCGCGCGTTGGCGACGGTGATGCCGCCGATGGCGACGCACGGCACCACCATCATCTCGCCCCACCATTTTAGCAGCTCGATGTCAGCGCTGGTCTTGGGTTCCTTGGTCTGGGTCGGGAAGAACGCGCCGAACGCGACATAGTCGGCGCCGGCTTCGCCCGCTTCCATCGCCAAATGGCGGCTGTCGTGACAGGTCACGCCGACGATGCCGTTGGGCATCAGGCGGCGCGCTTCGGAATAAGACGCGTCGTCCTGCCCGACATGCACGCCGTCACAGCCCAGTTCTGCGGCCAGGTCGGGACGGTCGTTCAGGATGAAGGCGGCGTTATGGGCTTGCACCGCAGGGCGCAGCGTGTCGGCGGCGCGGCGGATTTCATCGTCGCTGACATTCTTCAGGCGCAACTGGAAGCTGGCGACATCGCCGCCTGACAGCGCTTCCTTCAGCGGGCCCAAAAAATTCGCCGCCGAAAGCTTCGGCGGCGAAATCAGGTAAAGGCGGCAGCGGTCACTCAAGCGGCGCTCTCGTTCGCCTTGGTCCATTTGCCCAGAGATGCCTGGCTGTTCATCAGCGCCCGGTGAGCAAACGCCTTCTGGCCGGCGGCGACATTTTCCCCCTTGCCGCTCCAGGCCTTTTGCGGTGCGGCCTGCAGGGCGCGGCCATAGGAGAAGGTCAGCGCCCAGGGCAGGCCGCCAATGGCGTTCATGGCCGACAGATGCGCGGTGGCGTCTTCATCCGACTGGCCGCCCGAGAGGAAAGCGATGCCGGGCACCGCGCCCGGCACGCAACGCTTGAGCACCTTGATGGTGCGTTCGGCGACCTCTTCCACGGAATTCTGCCGGGGGCACTTCATGCCCGGCACCACCATGTTGGGCTTCAGGATGATGCCTTCCAGCTTCACATCGGCGAAATAGAGCTCCTGGAAAACTTCCTTCAGGATCCACTCGGTGACCATTTCGCAGCGGTCGATATCGTGGTCGCCGTCCATCAGCAGTTCCGGCTCGACAATCGGTACGATGCCGTTTTCCTGCGCCAGGGCCGCATAACGGGCCAGGGCATGAGCGTTGGCGTGGACGGCGTTGTGGCTGGGCTTGCCGTCTGCGATTTCGTAAACGCCGCGCCACTTGGCGAAGCGCGCGCCCAGCTTGTGATATTCGACAAAGCGGCCGCGCAGGCCGTCCAGGCCTTCGGTGATGGTCTCGTTCGGCGCGCCGGCCAGCGGCACCGCACCCTTGTCCACCTTGATGCCAGGGACGCTGCCGGCAGCCTCGATCAGCTGGACCAGCGGCGTGCCATCCTTGGCTTTCTGGCGGATGGTTTCGTCGAACAGGATCACGCCGCCGATGTGGTTCTTCATGGCGTTGTCGGTGCGGAACAGCAGCTCGCGATAGTCGCGGCGATTGTCTTCGGTGTTTTCCACGCCGATCTTGTCGAAACGCTTCTGGATGGTGCCGGTGGATTCATCGGCGGCCAGGATGCCCTTGCCGGGCGCCACCATTTTGCAGGCAATCGCGTTCAGTTCGTCCAGATTCATCACTTCCTCTACTTCGGCGTCAGGGCTTCAACGCCCGGCAGTTCCTTGCCTTCCAGCCATTCCAGAAAGGCGCCACCAGCGGTGGAGACATAGGTAAAATCTTGTTCGACACCGGCATGGGCCAGTGCCGCGACCGTGTCGCCGCCGCCGGCCACCGAAAGCAGATTGCCGGCCCGGGTCGCCTTGGCCACGGCCTTGGCTGCCGCCACCGTGCCCTTATCGAACGGCGCCGTCTCGAACGCGCCGAACGGTCCGTTCCACACCAGTGTGCGGGTGCCGATCAGGCGGTTCTCGAATTCGGCGATGCTGGCGGGGCCGACATCCAGAACCATCTCGTCGTCGGCAATATCGCGCGCCGAAACGGTGCGGTGCGCCGCGCCGGCCTTGAACTCCTTGGCGACCACCACATCGGTCGGCAGCAGGATCACGGCGCCGCTTTCGTTGGCGGCGTGAAGAATCTTGCGCGCGGTTTCCAGATGGTCAGGCTCAAACAGCGACTTGCCGACGGCCAGGCCTTCTGCAGCAAGAAAAGTGTTGGCCATGGCGCCGCCGATCACCAGCACTTCCACGCGCTTCACCAGATTTTCCAAGAGCGCGATCTTGGTCGAGACTTTCGCCCCGCCCACCACCGCCAGCAGCGGGCGCTGCGGATTGCCGAGCGCCTTTTGCAGATGGGTCAGTTCGGCCTGCATCGAGCGGCCCGCCGCGTTGGGCAACAGGCGTGCGACGCCTTCGGTGGAGGCATGGGCGCGGTGCGCGGCAGAGAAAGCATCGTTGACGAAGATGTCGCCCAGCGCCGCCAACTCGGTGGCCATGGCGCTGTCATTGCCTTCCTCGCCCTTGTGAAAGCGGGTGTTCTCCAGCAGCAAAACGTCGCCGTCCTTCAGCGCGGCGATAGCGGCCTTGGCCTTTTCGCCAACACAGTCGTCAGCGAAGGCGATCTTGCGGCCCAATGCGTCGGACAAGGGCTCAACCAGCGCCTTCAGCGACATGGACGGCACGACCTTGCCCTTGGGGCGGTCGAAATGGCTGAGCACGATCACGCGCGCGCCGGCCTCGGCCAGTTCCTTGATCGTGGGCGCCTGGCGCTCGATGCGGGTGGCGTCGGTCACTTTCCTGTCCGCCACCGGCACGTTGAGGTCGGCGCGTACCAACACGCGCTTACCCTTTACCGAGAGATCGTCCAGCGTGCGGAATGCCATTTAGATCAGCTTGCCCATCGCCACGGCGGTGTCGGCCATGCGGTTGGAGAAGCCCCACTCATTGTCATACCAGGTCATGATCGACACAAACGTGCCGTCCATCACCTTGGTCTGGTCCAGCGCGAAGCTGGAGGAAGCCGGATTGTGGTTGAAGTCGACCGACACCAGCTTCTCATGCACCACATCCAGGATGCCCTTCAGCGGGCCCATGGCGGCGCCCTTGATGGCGTCGTTGATTTCCTGGACCGATGTGGCGCGCCTGGCGATGAACTTCAGGTCGACCAGCGACACGTTCGGGGTCGGCACGCGCACCGAGACGCCGTCCAGCTTGCCCTTGAGTTCCGGCAACACCAGGCCGACGGCCTTGGCGGCGCCGGTCGAGGTGGGGATCATCGACAGCGCCGCGGCGCGGCCGCGGTACAGATCCTTGTGCATCTGATCCAGCGACGGCTGGTCGTTGGTGTAGCTGTGAATGGTGGTCATCATGCCGCGTTCGATGCCGACGGCATCATTGAGCACCTTGGCCACCGGCACCAGACAGTTGGTGGTGCAGGAGGCATTGGACACGACCAGCATGTCCTTGGTGAGCTGGTCGTGATTGACGCCGTACACCACTGTCAGGTCGGCGCTGTCGCACGGCGCCGACACCAGCACGCGCTTGGCGCCGGCGGTCAGGTGCGCGGCGGCTTTTTCCTTCGAGGTGAAGATGCCGGTACATTCCAGGGCGATGTCCACGCCCAGTTCCTTGTGCGGCAGCTCAGCGGGGTTCTTGATGGCGGTGACTTTGATCTTGTGACCGGCGGCGATCATGTATTCGCCGTCGACGCTCACCTGCGCCGGGAAGCGGCCATGCACGCTGTCATAGCGCAGCAGGTGGGCATTGGTGTCCACCGGTCCCAGATCGTTGACGGCCACGACTTCGATGTCGCGGCGGCCGGATTCCACGATCGCCCGCAATACCAGACGGCCGATGCGGCCAAAGCCGTTGATTGCAACCCGAAGCGCCATGTCGAACTCCTGAAATTAAACCTTGAGCAATTTCTTCGCAGCCGCCACAGCGGCGTCGGCGGTGATGCCGAACTTCTTGTAGACGTCCTTGTAGGGGCCGGATGCGCCGAAGCTGTTCATGCCGATAAAGGCCCCGCCATTTTCAAGAAGTTCCGAACCGATATAGCGGTCCCAGCCTTCGCGCATGCCCGCCTCGATGGCGACCTTCACGGTGCCCGGGCCCAGCGTCCTTCTGCGATAGTCTTCGCTCTGTTCTTCGAACAGCGCCCAGCAGGGCATGGAAACGACGCGCGCGGCGATGCCTTCGGCCTTCAGCGTGTTCGCCGCTTCCACCGCCAGGCTGACTTCGGTGCCGGTGGCCAGGAAGGTCACTTTGGCATTCGCATCGCCCACCAGTTCATACGCGCCCCTGGCCGACAGGTTCTCGGCGGTGTGGGTTTCGCGCAAGGTCGGCACGTCCTGGCGCGAGAAGGCGATCAGGCTGGGGCGGCGGTCGTTCTTCAGCGCCAAGTCCCAGCATTCGGCGGTTTCCACGCCATCGGCGGGCCGCATGGTGAGCAGGTTCGGAATCGCGCGCAGCGCCGCCATGTGCTCGACCGGCTGGTGGGTGGGGCCATCTTCGCCCACGCCGATGGAATCGTGGGTCATCACGAACACCACGCGGATTCCCATCAGGGCAGCGAGACGGATCGACGGGCGACAGTAATCCGAGAACACCATGAAGGTGCCGCCATAGGGGATCAGGCCGCCATGCAGCGCGATGCCGTTCATCGCCGCGGCCATGCCATGCTCGCGGATGCCGTAATGGATGTAGCGGCCGGCGAAATTTCCGGGCGACACGCCATCGATATTCTTGGTCTTGGTGTTGTTGGACGGCGTCAGGTCAGCCGATCCGCCGACCGTGGTGGAAAGTTCGGCGTTGATCACGTCCAGCGCCTTTTCCGACATCTTGCGGGTGCCGGCGCTGGGCTTTTCCGCCGACAGCTTTTCCTTCAGCGCGTTCAGGGCGGTGCCGACGCTGGCCGGGATCACCCCGCTGATTGCGGCATCGAAATCCTTGGCATGGCTGCTGGCGTTCTTGCGCGCGGTCCAGTCGGCGCGGGTCTTGGCGCCGCGGCTGCCGATGGCGCGCCACTGGTTCAGCACGTCATCGGGTACCACAAAAGCCTCGTAGTCCCAGCCCAGTTCCTTGCGCGCGGCTGCCACGATCTCGGCGCCCGGAGCATCGCTGTGCGCCTTCTGCGTGCCGGCGCGGCCCGGCATGCCGAAGCCGATGATCGTGCGACAAGCGATCAGCACCGGCGCGTCGGACGTCTGCGCCTTGCTCAGGGCGCGGTCGATATCGACGGCGCTGTGGCCGTCGCAGGTATCCACCGTCCAGCCGGCAGCCTTGAAGCGCTCGAGCTGGCTGGTGGAGTCCGACAGCGACAGCGCGCCATCGATGGTGATGTGATTGTCGTCCCACAACACGATCAGGTTCGACAGCTTGAGATGCCCGGCCAGGCCGATGGCTTCGTGGCTGATGCCTTCCATCAGGTCGCCGTCCGAGGCGATGACATAGGTCTTGTGATTGACCAGATCGTCGCCGAAGCGGGCGTTCAGCAGCCGCTCGGCCAGTGCCATGCCCACGGCATTGGCGATGCCCTGGCCCAGCGGGCCGGTGGTGGTTTCGATGCCCGGCAGGTCGCCATGCTCGGGATGGCCTGCAGTGTGGCTGCCGACTTTGCGGAAGTTCTTCAGGTCGTCGATCGTGACCTTGGGATAACCGGTCAGCCAGAGCAGTGAATAGAGCAGCATCGAGCCATGGCCGCCCGACAGGACGAAACGGTCGCGGTCGGGCCAGGCGGGGTCGGCAGCGTCGAATTTTAGGAAGCGCGAGAACAGCACGGTGGCGACATCGGCCATGCCTAGGGGCAGGCCGGGATGACCCGATTTGGCCGCCTCGACAGCATCCAGGGTCAGAACCCGGATGGCATTGGCAAGATGGCGGATTTGAGCCTGATCGGGCGCGGTCATGGGCGGTCTTTCAGCGCGAAAAGAGGGGTGCTTTACGAACGGGGACCACCCCCGTCAAGGGTTGCAGCCATGCCGCTTGTGCGCAGCGGTTGACCCGATTTCCATCACGGGCCTAAGGTCTTGCAGGAATTGAGCGAAGAGGCCCCGGATGAGCCGGCTGACATTGGCGCAAGAGCGCTTCCGGACCGCCCTGGAAAGCGTCGAAAATGCGGCAGGTGCGGTAGGCGAGAATCTCGACCAGGCCGCCAAGCTGCCCGAGCGTGTCGCCGAGCTGGAAGCCGAGCGCGAGCGCCTGATGGCCCGCGTCGCCGAACTGGAAGACGAAATCTCCGCGCTATCGGGCCTGACCGAGGAAGTGGAACGCCGGCTGGATGGCGCCATTGGCGAAATCCGTGCCGCGCTGGCGAGGTAACCCATGCCACTTGTGAACGTCATGGTGAACGGCCGTGCCTATACCATCGCCTGCGATGAGGGCGAGGAAGAGCATCTGAAAGGTCTGGCCGCGCAGGTCGATGCCAAGGCGCGCGAAGTGCTGGGTTCCGTCGGTCAGGTGGGCGATGCCCGCATGATGCTGATGGCCGCGCTGCTGATCGCCGACGAACATCAAGACATGACCGCCAAGCTGGCGGCGGGCGCGCAGGCGGCTTCGGATAGTTCCGGTGAGAAACAATCGCTGCATTTGTGGGCGGAAGCCGCCGAAAGCGCTGCTGCGGACGCGCTGGAAAGTGCCGCAAAGCGTCTTGAAGACATTGCCGCAAGGCTTGCGCACGCCTAAGTTAGAGGCGGACGGTCACTGTCTTTCGCGTCAGGTTGCGATGCCCAGGGGCCTTAATTGTACTCATCGGGAGTTGTCCCTGACCGGAGCCGTGGTTCCGGATACACGACGCCCACCTGCACTTGCAGGCCCATGAGATCCAATACCAACGGATAGTATGGTACCGTCCACCTTCTCCAAATCCGAACTGCGGCGCGCGGCCCGAGAAAAGCGCAAGGCGCTGCTGCATCCGGATTTCGCGCATGCCATCGCGCGGCATGCGCACGACCTGCCAATTCCCAAAGGCGCGATCATTGGCGGCTATCACGCACTGCCGGATGAAGCCGATCCGCATCTGTTGCTCGAGCGACTGGTGGAAACAGGATTTCATGTCGCCTTTCCGCGCGTCGCGGCCAAGGACCAGCCCCTGGATTTCCACCGCGTGCCCGACGATGGCGTGCTGGCGCCCGGCGCCTTCGGTATCCACGAGCCGCTTCCCACATGGCCGCGTGTCGCGCCTGATGTGCTGCTGGTGCCGCTGCTGGCGTTCGACACATCTGGTCACCGGCTGGGCTATGGCGGCGGTTTCTATGACCGGACGCTGGAAAAGCTTGATATTCCAGCCATCGGCATCGCCTATGCGGGGCAGGAAGTCGCCTCGCTTCCGGCAGAGGTGCATGATAGGAGGCTCGACATGATCCTTACCGAGCAGGGCCTGCGGCAGTTTCGATGAACATTCTTTTTCTGGGCGACATTGTCGGCAAGCCGGGACGCGATGTGGTGCAGGCCGAACTGCCGCGCCTGCGCGATGCGCTGAAGATCGACTTTGTCATCGCCAATGGCGAGAATGCCGCCGGCGGCTTCGGCATCACCCGCGCCATCGCGGAAGAATTCTTCGGGATGGGGATCGACGTGATCTCGACCGGCAATCACTGGGCCGACCAGAAGGAAATTCTTACCTACGTCGCCAGCGAGGACCGCGTGCTGCGGCCGCTGAATTACCCTCCCGGAACGCCGGGGCGCGGCGCCAATCTGTATCAGACGCCCGCCGGCACCGTGCTGGTGATGAATGTTATGGGCCGCATCTTCATGGATGCGCTGGACGATCCCTTCGCGGCGGTGGACCGCGAACTGAATGCCTGTCCGCTGGGCGAGGGCGCCGACGCCATCATCATCGACCTGCACGCCGAAACCACCTCCGAGAAAATGGCGATGGGCCATTTCTGCGACAGCCGCGCCACGCTGGTGGTGGGCACCCACACACATGTGCCGACGGCGGACGCGCAGATATTCACCGGCGGCACGGCGTTCCAGTCCGATGCCGGCGCCTGTTGCGATTACGACTCGGTGATCGGCATGGACAAGAGTGAGCCGATCCAGCGTTTCACCCGCAAGATGTCCAGCCAGCGTTTTTCGCCCGCCACCGGCCCGGCCACGCTGTGCGGCGTGTTCGTGCAGACCGGCGCGAACGGCCTTGCTACCCGCATCGAGCCGGTGCGGGTCGGCGGTCGGCTGAAGCAGGCGCTGCCGGAGCTGTAGCAGCCGGTTGAACGGATGCGCCGACGCACCCATCTCTGTATCGAGATATTCGCGGTGATTTCATGCTGCCGTCCCTTTTCGTGTCCCATGGCGCTCCCAGCCTGCCGTTTGACGATGTGCCGGCACGCGATTTCCTGCGCGGGCTGGGACGGCAGATCGGCAAGCCGCGCGCCATCCTGGTGGTGTCAGCGCATTGGGATACGTCGGCGCCGCAGGTCAACAGCGTCACGCGGAACGACACCATCCATGATTTCGGCGGCTTCGCCCCCGCGCTTTACGAAATTCGCTATCCCGCGCCGGGTGATCCTGCGCTGGCCGGGCAGGTCGCGGCGCTGACCGGCGGGACGCTGGATGCGCGGCGGGGCCTCGATCACGGCGCCTGGGTGCGGTTGATGCTGATGTACCCTCATGCCGACGTCCCGGTGCTGCAATTGTCAGTGCAGAGCCATTTGGGCGCGGCGCATCACATCGCGCTGGGCCGCAAGCTGGTGGCGTTGCGCCAGGACAATGTGCTGGTGATCGGCACCGGCGGCTTTGTGCACAATCTGCGGCGTCTTTCGCCTCCCGGTGCCCCCGAGCCGGGCTGGTCGAAGGAGTTCTCAGGCTGGATGCACGAAAAGTTGATGGTGGGCGATGAGGCCGCGCTGGCGGATTATCGCGCGCTGGCACCTCATGCGGTGCAGGCGCAGCCGACCGAAGATCATTTCGTGCCGCTGCTGGTGGCCTTTGGCGCCGGCGGCGAAAAGGCGCAGGCATCGCGGCTCCACACCAGCGCGACTTTCGGTTCCTTGCGGATGGATGCCTACAGTTTTTCCTAGCGGCCGGGGCTAGAGTCCGGGTCGCGGGATAACGTCGAAGGCGATGGTGGTGCGCTTCGCATCGTCGGTGAACGGCACCGTCCCATGCCACATGAAGGACGGAAACAGCACCAGCCGCCCCGGCACCGGCTGAATCATCCGGCGGATGGGGTTGGAAAGACCGACATCAAAGCCTGGCTCGCCGAATTTTATCCAGCCCTGGCGAGTTTGCATGTCCTTCGCCGCATCCGGCACGGCGACGTAGTAGCAGGAGCTGATCCATCCTTGGGGATGGACATGATTGACGTGAAAGCCCTGGGCTTTCAGCTGCGAGGACCATGAGCCGCGGTACAGGAACGACCGCGCCCGGCGCGACACAAACGGATGCGCCGCATCTCCTTCCAGGCCGGCAATATAGTCTTCAATGGCCTCGGCGATGCGGCGCTCCAGCCGATCGACCAGTTCATGGCCGACGCCGAAGATGTGATCGGGAGTCTGGGTGCCGCCGCGCAGCGACTGGTTGACATATTCGCGGGTGTCGGGATGCAGCCGATCCAGATAGACGGACAGTTCGGCATTGAAATCCGCCATGCTGGAAAAACCCTCCGGCGCCTTCAGATCGAAGGTGCGGATGTAACGATCATAGCCGCTCAGAGCTTCGTCGCGCGCGTCCTCCAGCATCCGCCAGGCCAGGCTGAGGCCTACGAGGCAGGATTGGTCGTGAGGCGCCGCGCGCAGCCCGCGTTCGCACAGCGTCGCCGCGGCGCGCGGGTCGCGTTGCAGCAGCGCCACTTCGGCGGCGCGGGCGATGAGATGCGGGTCATCGCCGGCGCGCAGCAGCAGCAGCCGCAGCGCCGCCGCAGCCTCGTCATAGCGCTTCATGCCGCACAGGCTTTCCACCGCGCCCATGATGGCTGGGACATTTCCGGGATCGCGGGTAAGCGCTTCGCCATAGGTGGCATAGGCTTCGGCGAACCGGCTTTCATGGTTGAGGAAATAGGCCTTGCCCATCAGCAAATCCGGCGTGCGCGGGGCCCGGTCATAGGATTTGAGAAAATCATCCTTGCGGCCCAGCCGGTACAGCAGGTCGTTGTAGTATCGGTGTGCGGCAGGATCGCGCGGCTCGCGCGCCAGCGCCTGGCGATAGGTAAGAATCGCCTCTTCGTAACGCCTGAGATTTTGCAGCGCTTCGGCGCGGTGTATCTCCAGCTCCGGCAGGCTCGGATCGAGGCGATGGGCCAGGTCGTAATTCTCCAGCGCTTCGGCATCCCGGCGCTGGCGGCGCTGCGCCAGCCCTAACAGCGTGTGGATGGCGGCTTTGGCGGGGGCGGGCGCCGGGCAAGCCAGCGCCTCGCGCAACTGCGCCTCCGCTTCCACCGGCCGCTGAAGGTCTATCAGCATTCCGCCCAGGGCAATCCGCGCGCCGACATGGCCTGGCTGCAGGGCGATCAGCGCCCGGCATTCCTCTTGCGCGTCTTCCAATCGTCCTGCGCCGCGCAAGAGGTCGACCAGTTCATTGCGGGGGGGCAGGGCGGTCGGGTCGGCTGCGATGCGCGCGCGGCAGGCCGCGATGGCGAGCGCCGGTTCTTGCTGGCTCAAAGCGTCCATCCGCCCGCACGATTTTGAAGAGCGGTGCCAAGGACTGCAACTGGCTTGACGACCATCGCCTGCTCCAAAACGCGAATGGAGCAACATACTATAATATCGGCGGAAGCAAACGCCGCCGGTATGCCTGTCTAGGCGGCGACCGCGTTGGTCGCGAGATCGGCGCTATGGGCTTCGCCGTCCAGTGTGGCGGCGACGCCGTGCACGGTGGCGGCGATGCGCACGGCGGCCTGGATCTGCTCCGCCGAAAGGCCAGCTTCGCGCAGGATCTTTTCATGGCTGTCGATGCAGACGCCGCAGCCATTGATGGCCGATACCGCCAGGCACCACAGCTCGAAGTCCACCTTGTCGACGCCGGGCTTGCCGATCACGTTCATGCGCAGCCGCGCCGGCAGCGTCTTGTAGTCCGGCGCGGAGGCCAGGTGGGTGAAGCGGTAATAGATGTTGTTCATGCCCATGATGCTGGCGGCGGCGCGGGCGGCGGTCAGCGCCTCGGGCGACAGCCTGGGCGCGAACTCGCTCATGATGGCATTGGTGACGCTGCGTTCGCGCGACGCCAGGGCGCAGGCAATGAAAGTGCCGGCGCGCTGCTGCTCTGTGAGCAGGGTTTCGCTGGCCAGGGACGAGAGGTTGAGCTTCAGGTCCTTGGCGTATTCCGGCAGGGCGTCTTTCAAAGCTTCAATGGACATGGCGTCTCTCTTTCGAATTCAAAAAAAAGGCCCTCATCCCCGTTTGGAGATGAGGGCTCCAGTGTTCCTCGCCATGATTAGGGGAAAGGCGAGGCTCGTCTTTAAATGGTCGCGCCGCGAGGCCCTCGGCGCTGCCTCGGGTTCGCGGTCGCTCCGTGATCAAGCGGCCTTGATGACCTCTTCGCCCTTCTGCCAGTTGCAGGGGCAGAGCTCGTCGGTCTGCAGCGCGTCGAGCACGCGCAGCACTTCCTGCGGATTGCGGCCAACGCTCATGTCGGTGACGTAGACAAAGCGGATGACGCCTTCCGGATCGACCAGATAGGTGGCGCGCTTGGCGACGCCCGCTTCTTCATCAAGGATGCCCAGCGCCTGCGACAGGCGGCGGTTGGTATCGGCCAGCATCACGAAGGGCAGGTTCTTGAGGTCGGCATGGTTCTGGCGCCAGGCCAGGTGCACGAACTCGCTGTCGGTCGAGGCGCCCCAGATCACGGTGTCGCGATCCGCGAAGTCGCCCTTGAGCTTGCCGAAGCCGGCGATTTCGGTCGGGCAGACGAAGGTAAAGTCCTTGGGCCAGAAGAAGACGAGCTTCCACTTGCCCTTGTCGCTCTTCTGGTCGAAGGGCTGGAAAGCGGTCTTGGGGTCGGTCGAAACCACGCCGGTGACCGAGAAATCAGGGAATTTGTCGCCAATCGTCAGCATTTACAGGTGCTCCAGTACGGGTGTCTTGTTGAGAACAACAATTAGAAACGTTCTAAACTAAAGTCAAGCCCGGATTTGGCGCATTCTGTCGCGGGGGTATCTCTCAGCCGTGTGACGAAGGTGTGATCGCCACGGCCACCAGGGGACGGAAATTTTTGGCTGCCCGCCAGCCGGCGAAAACAAACGCTATCAGCACCACAAGCTGCGCGGCGCCGAACACCGGACCCGAAGGCGGGTTGCCTGCCAGCGGCTGCAGCGCCGGCACTTTCTGGAACAGCTGCACCACCAGCACGAAGACATTCAGATAAAGCGAGAACACCGCCCCGATCAGATAGACCAGCCGCCACGCGCCCGTCAGGTGCTTCACATATAAGCCATACAGGGTGGGCACCAGCGCCAGCAGCGCCACCGCGCCGGTCAGTTGTGCCGGTGTCGGCGCACCCGGCGGCTGGAAGAAGACGAAGCCGGTCAGGCTGGTCAGAAGCGTGGTGGCCAGGAAGATGCCGGTCCAGCCGCTCGACATGCTGTTCTTGAGCATCTGGCCCAGGACCACGAGCCCGGCAAGAATGGCGATCAGGCTGATCGCGACATGGGTCAGCGTCAGGGCGTCGGTGCTGAGGCTGGTCACAAGTCTCTCTTGCGGGAAATCGGAAGATCGAAATAGACGCGAAAATATCGGGCTATCCTGCCCCTGCCGGGACAGGCTTGAAAAGTGGGGGGCGGCAGCGGTATCTCAGCGCCCAACAGGGAAAAGCGACATGGCCGGTCACAGTCAGTTCAAGAACATCATGTTCCGCAAGGGCAAGCAGGACAAGGAGCGCTCGAAGCTCTTTGCCAAGCTCTCCCGCGAAATCACCGTTGCCGCCAAATCGGGCATGCCCGACCCCGCCCACAATCCGCGCCTGCGCACCGCCATCATCGCGGCCAAGGCGGAGTCCATGCCCAAGGACAATATCCAGCGCGCCATTACCAAGGCGACGGGCGGCGATGCCGAGAATTACGACGAAATCCGTTATGAGGGCCGCGGCCCCGGCGGCGTGGCGCTCATAGTGGAAACCATGACCGACAACCGCAACCGCACATCCGCCGACGTGCGCGCCGCTTTCTCCAAGTATGGCGGGGCGATGGGCGAAACCGGCTCGGTCAGCTTCATGTTCGACCATGTCGGCAGCATCAACTATCCGGCCGACAAGGGTAGCGAAGACGCGATGCTGGAAGCCGCCCTGGAAGCGGGCGCCAACGAATGCGTCTCCACCCCCGACGGCCATGAATTCCTCACCAGCATGGAAGACTTCGCGACCGTGCGCGACGCGCTGGAAGCCAAGCTGGGCGCGCCCGCCAGCGCCGCTATCGTCTGGCGTCCGCAGACCATGGTGGCGGTGGCCGACGATGCCGGCGAGACGCTGATGAAGTTGATCGAGGTTCTGGACGATCACGACGACGTCCAGAACGTCTATGGCAATTACGAGCTGTCCGACACGCTGATGGCCAAGCTGGCTGGCTGATTTTCTCTTCCCAAGTGGGCGCGCCGGTTTTTTGACGCCGCGCCGCCTTCGCGCCCAAACTGGCCTGCCTGCTTCAGACAGGTGCGAAGAAACAATCGGGGGCGTCATGAAAACCACCATACTTTTTGCGTCGGCCATATTCGTGGCTGTGACGGGCGCCGCCATGGCGCAGCCGGGACGCGATGGCATTCCCATGCGCGACGGCAGCACGATCATCAATGTCGGCGGCGGCTGCCTGGTGCAGTATGGCCGCCGCAACGAGCGCATCAACAATGCGCAGCGCTGCAGCGACAATGATTTGCGCGAAGCCGACAGTCGGATGGCGGGTGGCGGCGGTGGCCGACCCGGCTTTGGTGGCGGCTTCGGCGGTGGCGCGGGCGTGCCGTCTGGTTCCTGGGCGCAGAGCTGCCGTGGCGGCCAGATGCAGGGACAGGTGTTCCGCACCGAGTGCCGTGATGAAAGCGGCCGCTGGAACGTCACCGTGCTGGACATGCGCAATTGTCCCACCGGCAACGCCGAAAACCGCAACGGCTCGCTGGTCTGTCGCTAGTCGAACCAATTCACGGGAAAGCGCGGCGTTCGGGCAAATAAAAGTTCCGCGCGGGTCTATTCTATTGAATAGTGCGGCATGCATGAAATGTCGCCCCTTATCGGAATCCTGGTCATTGGCCTTGGGTTGGCCTTTGTCCTTGGAACCGCGGCGCAGCGCCTGAAGCTGCCGCCGCTGGTGGGCTATCTGCTGGCGGGCGTGGTGATCGGCCCGTTCACGCCCGGGTTCATCGCCGACAGCCATCTGACCCAGCAGCTCGCCGATGTCGGCGTGATCCTGCTGATGTTCGGCGTCGGCCTGCATTTCAAGCCGCGCGATCTTCTGGAAGTCAAAGGAATCGTGGTTCCCGGCGCCATTCTGCAGATGGCGGCCGTCACGGGTCTGACCGTCGGCGCCGGCTTTCTGTTCGGATGGCCACTGGCCCAGGGTCTTGTGCTGGGCCTGTGTCTTTCGATTGCTTCGACCGTGGTGGTGATGCGGGCTTTGCAGGACCGCCGCCTGATGGAGACCGGACGCGGCCGCGTCGCCATCGGCTGGCTGGTGGTGCAGGACCTGCTGGTGGTGCTGGTACTGGTGCTGCTGCCGCCGATCGGCGATGTGCTGAAGGGCGGCGACATCAACGCGGCAGTCGTCGCCAAGAGCCTGGGCCTGACGCTGGGCAAACTGGTGGTCTTCGCGGGCCTGATGCTGATCATCGGCCGGCGGGTGATCCCCGCGGTGCTGCATTACATCGCCCATACGGGCAGCCGCGAACTGTTTCGCTTGGCGGTGCTGTCGGTGGCGCTGGGCGTGGCGTTCGGCGCAGCGGTGCTGTTCGGCGTTTCCATCGCGCTGGGCGCCTTCTTCGCGGGCATGATCCTGGCGGGCTCGCAATTGTCGCAGCGCGCTGCCGAAGAATCCCTGCCGTTGCGTGACGCCTTCGCCGTGCTGTTCTTCGTCTCGGTGGGCATGCTGTTCAATCCGCGCGTGGTGGTGAACCAGCCGCTGGCACTGGCTTCGACGCTGGCGCTGGTATTGGCCGCTGGTGGCATCTGCTTTGCGCTGCTCAGGATGCTGGGGGTGAAAAGCACCAGCGCCGTCACCATCGCCATCGCCCTGACGCAAATTGGCGAATTCTCCTTCATCCTGGCCAATCTGGGCATCGGCATGGGCTTGATGCCGGCGACGGCCCGCGACCTGATCCTGGGCGCGTCCATTCTCTCCATCCTGCTCAACCCTGTGCTGTTCGCGCTGGCAGCCAAGCGCGAAGCCTCGCCCCATGTGCCGCCCGCGCCCGACATGCCGCGGCCTGCGCCCGAGCGCACCACGCTCACCGGCCATGCGGTGCTGGTGGGCTATGGCCGGGTGGGCAAGCTGATCGCCGACGGCATCAAGGCCGATATGCCGCTTCTGGTTCTGGAGGAGGGCGCGGTCGGCGATCCGGGAATCGAACATATAAGGGGCAATGCCGCCAAGGATGATGTGCTGGCGGCGGCCAATCTTGGAGCGGCGCGGATGCTGTTTGTCGCCATTCCGGAAGCTTTCGAGGCGGGACAGATCGTGCAACAGGCCCGCCGCGCCAATCCTGATCTGCCGATAGTGGCGCGGGCGCATTTCGATGCCGAGGTCGACCATCTGCTGTCGCATGGCGCCAGCAAGGTGATCATGGGCGAGCGGGAAATCGCCTTGGCGATGCTTGATTTCGCCCAGAAACGCTAGCCGCGTCACGAACATAAAGAGTACAAACGGCCCATGGGCGTGACGATTCGCATCCTTGGCCTGGATCCGGGCCTTTCGGCCATGGGCTGGGGGGTGATCGATGTCGCAGGCTCGCGCCTGACCCATGTCGCCCATGGCGTGATCGCCACCAATCCGTCGATTGGCCTGGGCGCGCGATTGATGGCGCTGCACCGCGAACTGGCGGCGGTGATCGCCCTGCACACGCCCGCCTCCATTGCGGTCGAGCAGGTGTTCGTCGCCCGCGATCCGCAGGCGGCGCTCAAGATCGGCCATGCCCGCGCCGTGGCGCTGCTGGCGGCGGCGCAGGCCGGACTCGAGATTGCCGAATACGCGCCCAACCACATCAAGAAGAGTGTCGTCGGCGCCGGTCACGCCGGCAAGGAACAGGTGCAGTTCATGGTCAAGCGCCTCCTTCCCGCCTGCGGCGTGACGCAGGCGGACGCCGCCGACGCGCTGGCCTGTGCCATCGCCCATGCGCATCTGTCCACCACCCGCGCCCGCATCGTGGTTGCCTCATGATCGGCAAGCTCACTGGCATCGTCGACACGGTCGATGAAGATGGCGTGATCCTGGACGTGAACGGCGTCGGCTATCTGGTCGGCTGTCCGGCTTCGACGCTGTCGCGGCTGGCGGTCGGTGCGCAGGCGGTACTGATGATCGAGATGAAAGTCAGCCAGGACGCCATCAAGCTGTATGGCTTTGCCAGCGCCGAAGAGCGTGAATGGTTTCGCCTGCTGCAGACGGTGCAGAATGTCGGCAGCAAGGTGGCGCTGGCGGTTCTGTCCACGCTCAGCCCGCGCGACCTGGCCCGTGCTTTGGCGCTGGGCGACAAGGCGATGATCGGCCGCGCCCCCGGCGTGGGCCCCAAGCTGGCGCTGCGCATCGCCACTGAACTGAAGGACAAGGTCTCGTCGATGATGGTAGGCAGCGATGATGGCGGCGCCGTCGCGGTTGCCGCCGCGCCGCGCGGCCCCGAAGGCGATGCGGTATCGGCCCTAGTGCATCTGGGGTACAGCGATGCGCGCGCCGCCGAAGCGGTCGCCCGCGCGTCCCAGGCGCTGGGCGAGCATACCGAAACGGGCGCGTTGATCCGCGAAGCGCTGAAAGGCATGGCGCGATGAGCGGTAAGAAGTGGCAAGCGCAGCTTGCGAGCAGGTCCGGTGGACCTGCGAGAGCGACGAACGCCGTGAGCTTGGGCGAGCGGCGGGTGCTGCGATGAAATCCACTGATCGCCTCACTTCGCCCGAACGCAGCGAAGACGATACGCTCGAGGCTTCGCTGCGCCCCAAGCGGCTGGCTGATTTCGTCGGTCAGCAACAGGCGCGCGAAAACCTCTCGGTCTTCATCGACGCTGCCAAGGCGCGCAGCGAGGCGCTGGATCATGTGCTGTTCTATGGCCCGCCGGGACTGGGCAAGACCACGCTGGCGCAGATCGTGGCGCGTGAGCTGGGCGTAAATTTCCGTTCCACGTCCGGCCCGGTGCTGGCCAAGGCGGGCGATCTGGCCGCGATCCTCACCAACCTCGAGCCGCGCGACGTTCTGTTCATCGACGAAATCCATCGTCTCAATCCGGCGGTGGAGGAAATCCTTTATCCGGCGATGGAGGATTACGAACTCGATCTGGTGATCGGGGAGGGGCCGTCGGCCCGTTCGGTGAAAATCCAGCTCGCGCCCTTCACGCTGGTGGGGGCCACCACCCGTTCCGGCCTGATCACCACGCCCTTGCGCGACCGCTTCGGCATTCCGGTGCGGCTGAATTTTTACACGCCCGATGAACTGCTCTCCATCGTCGAGCGCGGGGCGCGGGTGTTGGGCTTTGCACTGACCCAGGATGGCGCGCGCGAGATCGCGGCCCGTTCACGCGGCACGCCGCGCATCGCCGGGCGGCTGCTCAAGCGCGTGCGCGACTTCGCCGCCGTCGCAAAGCAGCCGACGGTGGATGCCAGGATTGCCGATGCCGCCCTGACGCGGCTGGAAGTCGATGCGCGGGGTTTGGACGCCTTCGACCGTCGCTACCTGACCCTGATTGCCGAGAATTTCAGTGGCGGGCCGGTCGGAATCGAGACCATTGCCGCGGCGCTGGGCGAGGCGCGTGACGCCATCGAGGAAATCGTGGAGCCATATCTGATGCAGCAGGGTTTCGTGCAGCGCACCCCGCGTGGCCGCGTGCTGGCGGGCGCGGCCTATGGCCATCTGGGTCTCAGCCAGCCGCCGCAGGCTGCGGCCCAGGCCGGCCTGTTCGCGGGTGACAGTGATGAATAAGGCGCTGAACGGGTTGGGCCGCTTTGAGGGCAAGACCCATATCCTGCCCATCAGCATCTATTATGAGGATACGGACCTGTCGGGCGTGGTCTATCACGCCAATTACCTGCGCTACATGGAGCGGGGACGCACGGAGTTCTTCCGCCTGGCGGGGATCTCCAAGATGGCGGGGCTGGAAGACGAAGAACCGACCGCCTGGGCGATCCGCTCCATCACGGTCGACTATCACCGTCCCGCGCGGCTGGATGACGCCGTGAGCGTCCATACCATTCTTACAAGCTTGTCAGGCGCGCGCATGCGGGCCATCCAGAAAGTGATGTGCGGCGATGTGCTGCTGGTTCAGGCGCGGATCGAAGCCTGCATCACCACGTTAACGGGCAAGGCGCGGCGTTTGCCCAAAAACGTCATGGAGACTCTTGCGCCTTTCGTAACCACAGAAGACACTTGAACGTATTCGTCAAATTTCGGCCAAGATCGGGGGCCATTAGCCCCTGTTCACGGCGCCAAAAGGTTTTTTCGATGACCCTCAGACACGTTGCCGCCGCCGTCGTCGCGATTCTTGCCCTTAGCCTCGCCGTGCCCAGTTTCGCCCAGGCGCCGATCGCCGCGCCGGTGGGCGCGCCGGCGCAATCGCAGGTCCTGGACGCACCGCCCGGCGCCGTCGCCGCCCCCCATGGCGACGTTGCTGCCAGCTTCTCGATTGTGCCGATGTTCCTGCGCGCCGACCTACTGGGCAAGGCGGTTATGATTCTGCTGCTGGTCGCGTCGCTCTGGTCCTGGACCATCATCTTCAACAAGCTGATGCTGCTGGCTAGTCTCAAGCGCAAGGCCAAGCGTTTCGACAAGCTGTTCTGGTCGGGCCAGTCGCTGGACGAACTGTACCAGCAGTTCGCCGCGCACAACGATCACCCGCTGGCGGCCATGTTCATCGCCGGGCTTCGTGAATGGCGCCGCGCTTTTGAAGGCGGCACGCCGCGCGAAAATGCGCTGCCGGGCATCAAGGAGCGGATCGACAAGGCGATGAGCGTCACGGTGCTGCGCGAAACCGACGGCATCGAAAAGCAGCTCGGCATGCTGGCGACCATCGGCTCGATCTCGCCGTTCGTCGGCTTGTTCGGCACGGTGTGGGGCATCATGAACTCCTTCGCGGCGATTGCCGCGCGTCACGACACCACCCTGGCCGTGGTGGCGCCGGGCATCGCCGAGGCGCTGTTCGCAACTGCCATGGGTCTCTTGGCCGCCATCCCCGCGGTTATCTTCTACAACCGCTTCGTGGCCGAGATCGGCCGCTATGTGAACCAGCTTGACGCCTTTGCCGACGAATTCTCCGCCATCCTGTCGCGCCAGCTTGATGAAAAGGCGCTGCGCTGATGGCGGGCGGCATTCAGCCAAGCTCTTCGCGCGGCCGCGGCCGGATGCGCCGCCACACCATGGCGGACATCAACGTCACGCCCTTTGTCGACGTGATGCTGGTTCTGCTGATCGTCTTCATGGTCACCGCGCCCATGCTGACCGTGGGCGTGGCGGTGGACCTGCCCAAGACCCGCGCCCCGGCGCTGGGCCAGGACCGCGAGCCCTTGTCGATCACGGTGCGCAGCGACGGCACCATCTTCCTGCAGAAGGAACAGATCCCACAGGCTGCACTGATCGACAAGCTCAAGGCGATTTCGGCCAACGGTTATGAGCAGCGCATCTTCGTGCGCGGCGACACCAAGGCCAATTACGGCAAGGTGATGGAAGTGATGGGGGTTCTGGCCGCCAGTGGCTTCACCCGGATCGGACTGGTGACGGATGTCGTCAAGCCCGACCCGCGCTAAGGCCGCCGCTGTCTACCGGCGCAGCCAGGCCACGACCGAGCAGGGGCCGCGCTATGGCGTGGTGCTGGCGGCGGCGTTTCACATCCTTATTTTCTCGGCGGCGCTTCTGACCTTCCAGCGCAATTTCGACACGCCCGAAGACAGCAATGTCGTGCCGGTCGATCTGGTGACCATCGCCGACGTGACCAACGTTGCTGCCCAGGCGCCGCCCGCGCCCGAGCAGCAGATGGAGAAGATGGACATTCCGGTCCCGGCCAACGAGCCGCCCCCCGATCCGGTGATGCAGGAGGTCGAACCGGCGCCCGAACCGCCGATGCCCAAGTTTGAGGTTCAGAAAGAAGTGAAGAAGCCGGTCGAGAAGCCCGTACCGCCCAAGAAGAATCCCGCCCAGGATTTCGCCGCGCTGCTCAACAAGCTCACCGCGCCAGAAAAGCCGGTGAAGAATGCCAAGCCCGCCGAGCGCGCCATTCAAGGCATCGGTTCGGGCAATGCCATGACCGCCAATATTGCCGACGCGCTCAAGAGCCAGATCTATCGCTGCTGGTCGCCGCCCATGGGTGCGCCTGATGCGCGCGATCTGGTGGTGGATTATGCGCTGCGGCTGAACCAGGACGGCACCGTGGCGACGCTGCAACTCACCCCCGGCACCCAGGTGATGGCGGCGTCGAACGCCTATACCCGCGCCGCCGCGGAAGCGGCCAGCCGCGCCATTTATCAGTGCCAGCCCTACAGGCTGCCCGCCGACCGCTATAATGTCTGGCGCGAGATCAATCCCTTGCGATTTGACCCGCGCCAGATGATGCAGTGATGGAACAATAAGCGCGTTTGCGTTTTTGGAGATGAGCATGAAGAAACTTCTCGCCGTTCTGGCCGTGCTGGCCGCCTTCGCCGCCCAGCCTGCTGTCGCGCAGCTTCGGGTCGACGTGACCCAGGGCGTGGCGCAGCCCTTGCCCATCGCCATCCCCGATTTTGTCGGCGATCCCCAGGCCGGGGCCAATATCGCCGGCGTGGTGCGGGCCGACTTGGAACGCTCGGGCCTGTTCCGTCCGCTTGACCAGAAGGGTTTTGTCGAGCGCGTCACCAACATCAACACCGTGCCCAATTTCGGGAGCTGGCGCTCGATCACCGCCCAGGGCCTGGTGACCGGTCAGGTCACCCAGCAGCCGGATGGCCGCCTGCGCGTCGATTTCCGTCTGTGGGATGTCTATGGCGAAAGCCAGATGCTGGGCCTGCAATTCTTCACCACGCCGGAAAACTGGCGCCGCATCGCCCATATGGTGTCGGACGCGATCTATGAGCGCATCACCGGCGAAAAAGGCTATTTCGATACCCGCATTGTCTTCATTTCGGAAACCGGCCCGGCCATCAAGCGCGTCAAGCGGCTGGCCATCATGGACCAGGACGGCGCCAATCCGATCTTTCTGACCAATGGCAGCTACATGGTGCTGACGCCGCGCTTCAATCCCACGGCGCAGATGATCGCGTACATGTCGTATATTTCCGCCAAGCCGCGCGTCTATCTGTTTGATATCGAAACCGGCAAGCAGGAGATGCTGGGCAGCTTCCCCAACATGACCTTCAGCCCGCGTTTCTCGCCCGACGGCAACCGCGTCGCGCTGACCCTGGAAAATGGCGGCAATTCCGACGTCTATGTGATGGACCTGCGTAGCCGGGCCATTCAGCGCCTGACCAGCGATCCGGGCATTGACACCGCGCCGTCTTTCTCGCCGGACGGCCGCCAGATCGCGTTTGAATCGGACCGGGGGGGCAGCCAGCAGATTTATGTGATGAATGCCGATGGTTCGGGCCAGCGCCGCGTCAGCTTTGGCGCAGGCAACAACGGCACGCCCGTCTGGTCGCCGCGCGGCGACCTGCTGGCCTTCACCAAGCAGCAGGGCAGCCGTTTCACCATCGGCGTGATGCGCCCCGATGGCTCGGGCGAGCGCCTGATCTCGTCGGGTGGCCGTGATGAAGGCCCGACCTGGGCGCCCAATGGCCGGGTCCTGATGTATTCGCGCGGGCTAGGTGGCGGCGCAGGCTCGCAAATCTGGTCGGTGGACGTGACGGGCCGCAACGAGCGGCGGGTTCTGACCCCCGGCTCGGCTTCCGATCCGGCATGGTCGCCCTTGATCCAGTAGGATCATTTTCTTAGAATGAGGTGATTTTGAACGCCTTTTTTGGCTCTTTTTGCTGATTAGTGCGTTTGGGGTTTGGGGTGCGACTTAATTTCTAAAGCACAGGACGCCCGCACCGGCTGACTGCGCTGCCAGGAGATTCCGTAATGATCCGATTTTCGTCTTCCCTGAAATTTGCCGCCCTGTCGGCTGCCCTGGTTCTGGGCGCCTGTACGCATAAGCAGGAAGCGGTCACCACGCCGCCGCCGCCGCCGCCGGTCGCCGCTCCGGCTCCTGCCCCCGCGCCCGTCGCTTCCGGCATTCTTCCGGGCAGCGCCGAAGACCTGCGCGTCAATGTCGGCGATACCGTTCATTTTGCCCTCGACCAGTACAATGTCGAGGAAAGCGACAAGGCCCTTCTGGGTCGCCAGGCCGCCTGGCTGCAGAAGTATCCGTCGGTCCGCGTGACCATTGAAGGCCATGCCGACGAACGCGGTACCCGCGAGTACAACCTGGCGCTGGGCGCCCGCCGCGCCAACGCGGTGAAGGAGTATCTGGTCAGCCAGGGCGTCTCCACCGGCCGCGTCGAAACTGTGTCCTACGGCAAGGAACGTCCGATCTGCACCACCTCGGACGAAGGCTGCTGGTCGCAGAACCGTCGTGGCGTCACCATCGTCACCGGCGGCGCGAACTCGTAATTTGCGCGTTTGAATAAAAGGGGCGTGGGAAAAATCCCGCGCCCCTTTTTTGCTTTAAACAGGCTCTATGAATTGAAGACCCCTCTGGCTATCAGGTTGCCCATGATGATCCAGCGCTTTGCTTCTCCGTTCCTGGCCGCGTGGCTCCTGCTGGCGCCGCTTCCCGCTGCCGCCCAGCTTTTCGGCCCCAACGAAGAACAGCGCGCCAACGAAGCCCGGCAGAATGCGGACATCGATGCGCTGGGCCGCCAGGCGCAGCAGACCTCCGATCGCATCCAGCAGCTCGAGGACCGTGTGCGCAGCCTCACCAGCAGCCTGTCGCAGGCCACCGGCACCAATGAGGAGCTGGCCCACCAGATCCGCCAGCAGAACCAGAAAATCGACGAGATGCAGCGCGACTTTGCCTATCGCCTCTGCACCCTGTCGGCGCAGCAGCTGGGCGCGGCCGACTCCATGAACTGCGCCGCTGCCGGCACCGCCTCTGCCGTGCCCCAGCAATCCTTCGCGCCGCAGTCCATACGCCCCGGCGATCCATTGCCGCCGATCGATGCCGGCGGCGGTGATTTCGCCTCCGCGCCGTCCGCGCCTGGACCGGGCCGTCCGCCCGGCACGCTGGGCACGCTGCCGGCCAGTTCGCTGAACGGCTCGATGGCGGGGCCCGGCAATGCCTCGCAATATGACGCTGCGATGAACCTAATGAGCCGGGCGCAGTATGCCGAAGCGGCGGCGGCCTTCCGCGCCTATGCCGATGGCAATCCCGGCGATACCGACCTGACGCCCCAGGCGGTCTACTGGATCGGCAACATGGCCTTTGCGCAGCGCGATTATCCCACCGCCCAGCGCAGCTTCGCTGAAGTGATCAAGAAATATCCCAAGTCGCCGCGTGCCGGGGACGCTATGCTCAAGCTGGCCCAGTCGTTCATGGGGCTGGGACAGAAGTCGGAAGGGTGCACCACGCTTGGCCTCCTCACCCAAAAGCGTTACCCGAACGCCTCGCCGCAAACCTTCGCCCAGGCAGCGTCGGTCCGCAAAACCGCCTGCGGCAAGTAACAACGACGCCATCGAAGCCGCGTTCGCGCGCGCCGTCATAACCGCTGGCGGCGCTGTCGCCGTGTCGGGCGGTGGCGATTCCCTCGCGCTGATGCATCTGCTGGCCGCGCATGCCAAGGCGCACAGGCACAAGCCGCCGGTGGTGCTGACGGTGGACCATGGCCTGTGCCGATCTTCGTCAAAGGACGCCCGGAAAGTTGCCGCCTGGGCGAAGAAAGCAGGACTGAAAGCGCATGTCCTGACGTGGGAAGGCATCAAGCCGAAATCCGGCGTGGAATCCGCCGCGCGCGAGGCGCGCTATGCGCTGATGGGTGCATGGATGGTCAAGCACAAGATCACCACGCTCCATGTCGGTCACACCATCGACGATCAGGCCGAGACCTTCCTGCTGCGGCTGGCGCGCGGCAGCGGACTGGACGGACTGGCCGCCATGCGCGCGCAAGCGCCCTGGCCGGTGCCCGGCTTTGGCACGCTGACCGTTTCGCGTCCCTTGCTCGACATCAGGCGCGCCGACCTGCGCGCCTATCTCACATCGCGCGGCCAGTCCTGGCTGGACGATCCGATGAACGAGGACGACGCGTTCGACCGCGTGAAAATCCGGCAGGCGGGAAAAATGCTGGCCGATCTGGGCCTCACCACGCAGCGCCTGGCAGGGGCGGCAGCGCATCTGGCGCGGGCGCGCGCCGCGCTGGAAAGCATGACCGACACAGTGCTGGCGCAGGCCACTGCAAAGGGGTCGGGTGGTGTCTTGCTGAACCCGGCGGTGCTCGTGGCGGCGCCGCGCGAGGTGGGGTTGAGGGCGCTGGCCGCGTTGCTGATGAAGGTGTCAGGACAGGCCTATCGCCCGCGATTCGACGCGCTGGAGCGGCTTTTCGACCGCATCGCGGCGGGAACATTGGGCGGCGGCGCGACCCTTCACGGCTGTTATATCGGCCCGGCGTCCAAGCAGGGCGGCGATAAAGCGCTGCTGGTGACCCGGGAAAAGCCCCGAAAAGCCTCCGGTTCCCTCAAAAAAGCCACAACCGGCAGGTGAGGTACTGCCTCTGCGCGTGTTGCGGCACCCCGTCAAAACTCTTAACGTTTTGCTGGGTGGCAATGCGCTAGAAACGCCCTATCTATTAAGGGGCGGCGTGGCTGCCCGGTGTTGGCCTTGGGGCGCGTCCGCGCGCCCGGCATGTTTTGAAAAGGACGGCCTTTGAATAATCTGCGAAATCTGGCGCTCTGGATCGTCATCGCGCTGCTGCTGGTGTTCCTGTTCAACCTGTTCCAGGGGACCGGCAACCAGCCCACCGCCTCCGCCATGACCTATTCCAGGTTCACCGAGCAGGTGCAGGCCAAACAGGTCAAGAAAGTCACCTTCCAGGGCGACCAGGTGAAGGGTGAGCTGGTCAGCGGCCAGCCCTTCGTCACCACCGTGCCCACCGCCGACAACACGCTGTGGCCGCTGCTGAAGGCCAACAATGTCGAAACCGCGGTGACGCCGGCCGATAACGGCCTGTCGCTGCTGTCGATCCTGATCAACTGGTTCCCCATGCTGCTGATCATCGGCGTGTGGCTGTTCTTCATGCGCCAGATGCAGTCGGGCGGCGGCAAGGCGATGGGCTTCGGCAAGTCGCGCGCCAAACTGCTCACCGAGCGTCAGGGCCGCGTCACGTTTGAAGACGTGGCCGGCGTGGATGAAGCCAAGGACGATCTGAAGGAAATCGTGGACTTCCTGCGCGACCCGCAGAAATTCCAGCGCCTGGGCGGCCGCATTCCCAAGGGCGTGCTGCTGGTCGGCCCGCCGGGCACCGGCAAGACGCTGCTGGCGCGCGCCATCGCGGGCGAAGCCAATGTGCCCTTCTTCACCATTTCGGGTTCGGACTTTGTCGAAATGTTCGTGGGCGTCGGCGCCAGCCGCGTGCGCGACATGTTCGAACAGGCCAAGAAGAATTCGCCCTGTATCGTCTTCATCGACGAAATCGACGCGGTCGGCCGCCATCGCGGCGCCGGCCTGGGCGGCGGCAATGACGAACGCGAGCAGACGCTCAACCAGTTGCTGGTCGAGATGGACGGCTTTGAAGCCAATGAAAGCGTCATCCTGATCGCCGCTACCAACCGTCCGGACGTTCTGGACCCGGCCCTGCTGCGTCCCGGCCGTTTCGACCGCCACGTTGTCGTTCCGAATCCCGATCTGGCGGGCCGCGAGAAGATTTTGCGCGTCCATCTGCGCAAGGTGCCGCTGGCGCCCGATGTCGATCCGCGCACGCTGGCGCGCGGCACGCCCGGTTTCTCGGGCGCCGATCTGGCCAACCTGGTCAATGAAGGCGCGCTGCTGGCGGCCCGCCGCGGCAAGCGCGTCGTGACCATGAGCGAGCTGGAAGACGCCAAGGACAAGGTGATGATGGGCGCCGAGCGGCGTTCCATGGCGATGAGCGAGGAAGAAAAGAAGCTCACCGCCTATCACGAAGCTGGTCATGCCCTGGTCGCGATCAGCGTCGAAGGCTCCGACCCCATCCACAAGGCCACCATCATCCCGCGCGGCCGCGCGCTGGGCATGGTGATGCGCCTGCCCGAACGCGATGCGCTGTCGCTGACGCGCCAGAAGATGCTGGCCGACCTGGCGGTGGCTTTCGGCGGCCGCCTGGCGGAAGAAATCGTCTTCGGCCACGAGAAGGTCACGACGGGCGCGCAGAGCGACATCGAACAGGCCACCCGCATGGCCCGCGCCATGGTGACCCGCTTTGGCATGTCCGACAGCCTGGGCCCGATCGCCTATGCCGAGAACCAGGAAGAGGTGTTCCTGGGCCATAGTGTGTCGCGCACCCAGAACATCTCCGAGGCCACGGCCAAGAAGATCGACGATGAAATCCACCGCATCATCGACGAGAGCTACAACCGTGCCCGGGACATCCTGACCAGCCGCCAGAGCGATCTGAACGTGCTAGCGCGGGGTCTGCTCGAGTATGAAACCCTGACCGGCGACGAGATCATCGCGCTGCTCAAGGGCATTCCGCCGGTGCGCACCCCGTATGAAGACCCGGTGCTGCCGTCGCGCGGCGAGGGCACCAGCGTGCCGGTCGCCGGCAAGCCGCGGCCTGCCAAGGACGGTCCGGGACCGATCATCTCGCCCGAACCGCAACCGCGCTAAGGCAAACCTGATAGGATGGGGCGGCTTCTCAGCCGCCCTTTTCTTTGGCCTAGCTTTTCTTGGCGAGCGTAGTGAGCTTAGAAAAGCTGGCCCCGCTTCGAGCCCGCTTAGTGGGCGAGGGCGGTGCGCCATAAGACGTTGCATCATGGCTGTGACGATGAAAATCCTCGGTATCCTCAACATCACGGCAGACAGTTTTTCCGACGGCGGCAAATATCTGGCGCCGGAGGCGGCGCTGGCCCATGCGCAGAAGTTGACGGGCGACGGCGCGGACATTTTGGACATCGGCGCGGCCTCATCGCATCCCGACGCGCAGCCTGTGTCGCCACAAGACGAGATCGCGCGACTGTCCGCCATCGTGCCGGCGCTGAAAGCGCAAGGCGCGTCAATCTCCATCGACAGTTTCCACACCCCGGTGCAGCGCTGGGCGCTTGCCATGGGCGCGTACTATCTCAACGACATTCACGGCTTTGCCGACGCATCTTTCTATTCCGAACTCGCAGCATCACCCGCCAAGTTGATCGTGATGCATGCCATCCAGGCGCAAGGCATCGCCACGCGCGAGGATGTGCCGCCCGGCGAAATCATGGCCCGCGTCTTTGCCTTCTTCGACGCGCGGCTGGCGGCGCTGGAAAATGCCGGCATCGCCCGCGAAAGGCTGATCCTGGACCCCGGCATGGGTTTTTTCCTGGGCACCAACCCGGAAACTTCAATGACGGTGCTGGGGCGGCTGCCGGAACTGACCCGGCGTTATGGCCTGCCGCTGCTGGTGTCGGTCTCGCGCAAGTCCTTCCTCAAGGCTCTGGCGGGGGCCGATCCCGAGCGGCTGAGGAGCCTGAGCGCGGCCGCCGAAGCCATGGCGGTGAAACAGGGCGGGGCGGCCTATGTGCGCACCCACGAGCCGGCGGCCCTGAGGGAGGGGCTTAACACCCTGAAAGACTTGGACAAGATGCCGCGTTAACCTTCAGAAATCCAATTGTGATAAAACAGGCGCTTCGCTTCAGGATCTCCCCATGACCCGCAAATACTTCGGCACCGACGGCATCCGTGGCCGTACCAACACCGCCAAGTTGACGCCGGAACTCGCGATGAAGGCCGGGATGGCCGCAGGCCGCATCTTCACCCGCGGCTACCATCGTCACCGGGTGGTGATCGGCAAGGATACCCGCCTGTCGGGTTACATGATCGAAAGCGCGCTGGTGTCGGGCTTCACCGCGGTGGGCATGGATGTGTTCCAGTTCGGCCCGCTGCCCACCCCTGCTGTCGCCATGCTGACGCGCTCGCTGCGCGCCGATATCGGCGTGATGATCACCGCCTCGCACAACCCCTACGAGGACAACGGCATCAAGTTCTTTGGTCCCGACGGCCAGAAGCTGTCGGACGACGTCGAAATGGAAATCGAAAAGCTGATGGCCGGGGGCCTGGAACAGGGCCTGGTCCCCAGTGCCAAGATCGGCCGCGCCAAGCGCATCGACGACAGCCAGGCGCGGTATATCGAATTCGCCAAGCGCACCTTTCCGCGCAATCTGCGGCTGGACGGCATGCGCATCGTGATCGATTGCGCGAATGGCGCCGCTTACAAGGTGGCGCCGGAAGTGTTGTGGGAACTGGGTGCCGACATCGTCACCCTGGGCGTGTCGCCCGACGGCACCAACATCAACCAGGATTGCGGCTCTACCGTGCCCCAGGCGATGTGCGCCCGGGTGCGCGAAACCCGCGCCGATTTTGGCATTGCGCTGGACGGAGACGCCGACCGCGTGGTGATGGCCGATGAGAAAGGCCATGTGATCGATGGCGACCAGATTCTGGCGCTGATCGCCAAGATCTGGTCGAAGAGCGGCCGCCTGAAGGGCGATGGCGTTGTCGGCACCGTGATGTCGAATGCCGGCTTGGACCATTATCTCAGCTCGCTGGACCTGAGGCTGGCGCGGGCCAAGGTCGGCGACCGCTATGTGCTGGAAGAAATGAAAAAGGGCGGGTTCAATGTGGGCGGCGAGCAGTCCGGTCACATCATCCTGTCCGATGTGTCCACCACTGGCGACGGCCTGGTCGCGGCGCTGCAGGTGCTGGCGGTGCTGGCGCAGGAAGATAAGCCCGCCTCGGAAGCTGCGCATCTCTACAATCCGCTGCCGCAGATCCTGGAAAATGTGCGCTTCAAGAAGGGCTCGCCGCTGGACGATGCCCGCGTGAAATCCTCGATCGAAGACGCCAACGCCCGACTGGGCACGTCGGGCCGCATCCTGGTGCGCAAGTCGGGCACAGAGCCGCTGATCCGCGTCATGGCCGAAGGCGAAGACGAAAAGCTGGTGCGCGCCGTGGTGCGCCAGATCGCCAGCGCCATCGAAGAGGCCGCCGCCTAGGCTTTTTCAAAATGAAAATGAGGCGTCTTTTGGTAATTGCCGGGTCGGATAGTTCCGGCGGCGCCGGGATTCAGGCCGACCTCAAGACCGCACAGGCGTTCGGGGTGTATGCCCAGACGGCGATTACCGCGGTCACGGTGCAGAACACGCTGGGCGTGACCGGCGCGCACATCGTGCCGCCGGATGTGGTGCGCGACCAGATCATCGCCTGCCTGTCCGATATCGGCGCTGACGCCATCAAGACCGGCATGCTGGGATCGGCCGACATGGTGGAAATGGTGGCCAAAACCCTGGCTGAACACGCCAGGGGCATCCCGCTGGTGGTCGATCCGGTGATGGTGGCCAAGGGTGGCTCGCCCTTGCTGGATGAGGCTGCGGTCACGGTGATGAAGAAGCAGCTCCTGCCGCTGGCATTGCTGGTGACGCCCAACCTGCCGGAAGCCGAAGTGCTGACCGGAATTTATCCCAAAAGCGAGCACCGCATCCGCAACGCCGCCATGGTGTTCAAACTGCTGCGTGTCGAAAATGTGCTGTTCAAGGGCGGCCATGGCCAGGAGCCCGTGGTGCGCGACGTGCTGTGGAGCGGTGGAGAGTTCATTCCTCTCGAAGCGCCCCGCCAGGATACACAGCACACCCATGGCACCGGCTGCACCCTGGCGACCGCCATCGCCTGCGGTCTGGCCCAGGGCAGGCCTTTGCGCGATTCCGTGAGCCGCGCGCACATGTTCGTACAGAACGCGATCCGCACCGCCCCCGAACTCGGAGGCGGTCACGGACCGCTTAGTCACAAAATCTGAACTTAGCGGTTGGGAATGACGGTGGTGGTGCCGTCACGTTCCACAACGGTCGTGGAATCCGGCGGCGGGTTGACCACGACGGTGCGGCGGCTGGAACCGCAGGCGGCAAGACTCAGGCAAACCAGAACAATGGCGGCGGTGCGCATGAAAATCTCCTTGGGAACTATCCGCCCAAGGAAACGCGCGCTGTGACCGGAAGTTTCCAGCACCTAGCGGTCGACGCCCTTACCGATCAACAAACGGATCCTGGACCGTGATGGTGTCATCGCGGTCCGGGCTGGTGGACAGCAGGGACACCGGCGTGCCGATCAGTTCTTCGACCCGGCGCACATACTTGATGGCGTTGGCGGGAAGCTGGGCCCAACTGCGCGCGCCGCGCGTGGTTTCCTTCCAGCCTTCCAGCGTTTCGTACACCGGCGTCAGGCGGGCCTGCAGATTGGCGTCGGCGGGCAGGTAGTCCAGCGTCTGGCCGTCAAGCTGATAGCCGGTGCAGACCTTGATCTCGTCGAAACCGTCCAGCACGTCGAGCTTGGTCAGGCAGATGCCGTCCACGCCGCCGGTGACGCAGGTCTGGCGCACCAGCACCGCATCGAACCAGCCGCAGCGGCGCTTGCGCCCGGTCACGGTGCCGAATTCATGGCCGCGTTCGCCTAGCTTCTCGCCGGTGGCGTCTTTCAGTTCGGTGGGGAAGGGGCCTTCGCCCACGCGGGTGGTGTAGCTTTTCACGATGCCCAGCACGGTACCGATGGCGCGCGGCGAAACGCCCGCGCCCGCCGCCGCCTGGCCCGCCACGGTGTTGGACGAGGTGACGAAGGGATAGGTGCCGTGATCAATGTCCAGCAGCACCGCCTGCGCGCCTTCAAACAGAATGCGCTTGCCGGCCTTGCGAGCGGCATCCAGTTCGCGCCAGGACGAACCCAGGAACGGCACGATCTTGGGCGCGATCTCTTTCAACTGGTTCAGCAGCGCGCCGGCATCGACTTCGGTGGCGCCAAAGCCTTTGCGCAGCACATTGTGATGGGCCAGCAGCCGGTCGATCTTGGCCGGCAGCGACGCGAAGTCTTTCAGGTCGATGGCGCGGATGGCGCGGCGGCCGACCTTGTCTTCATAGGTCGGGCCGATGCCGCGCTTGGTGGTGCCGATCTTCTGGGACGAGGCTTCCTCGCGCAGCGCGTCCAATTCGCGGTGCAGCTGCAGGACCAGCGTGGCGTTTTCCGCCAGCACCAGAATGTCTGGGGTCACGGTCAGTCCGGCGGCGCCGACCTTGGCGATTTCTTCCAGCAGCGACCACGGGTCCACGACCACGCCATTGCCGATGATCGAGCGCTTGCCCTGCACCACGCCCGACGGCAGCAGCGACAGCTTGTAGGTCTTGTCGCCCACCACGATGGTATGGCCGGCATTGTTGCCGCCCTGGAACCGCACCACCATGTCGGCGCGGTTCGACAGCCAGTCGATGATCTTGCCTTTGCCTTCGTCGCCCCACTGGGCGCCGATCACGGTGACGTTGGACATGGCTGGTTTTCCGTACCCTGTGACTGTTCAAAACCCGCCAAAGCACGGGCACGGTGGCCGCTTATATCAGGTGTACGGCGGGGCGTAAGGGCAAAGGTGCCGCATCTTGTGGATGGGGCCGAAGCGGCGGAAAAAGCGCGAAAATCGGCGCTATGCTGGCCCCTTGAGCTGGGGAAACCGGCTGCGGATTTGGAAGGGCTGTCGAAGCAATGAGCGAGATCGTGCTGGTGGTGGCCATCGCCGACAACGGCGTGATCGGCAACAAGGGCGCCTTGCCCTGGCATATTTCCGACGACCTGAAACGCTTCAAGGCGCTGACCACCGGACACACGGTCGTGATGGGGCGCAAGACGTGGGATTCGCTGCCCAGAAAGCCGTTGCCCGGGCGCGTCAATGTGGTGGTGACACGGCAGGCTGATTGGCGGGCGGAAGGCGCAATCACCGCGTCATCGTTGGGACAGGCAACGGCGGGCACCTCGGGCACGGTGATGGTGATCGGGGGCGCGGAGATTTACGAACGCGCCTTGCCGATGGCGACCCGTATCGAACTGACCGAAGTGCATCAGGCGTTCGACGGGGATGCGCGCTTTAAACTGGATCGCAGCGGCTGGACTGAGACAGCACGCGAAAGCCACGTCACGCCCGAAGGCCTGCGCTATTCTTACGTGACGCTAGTCCGAGCCTGATCCCGAGCCGCTCGCCCAAGCTCGCGGCGTTCCTCACTCGGAATGATCCGCTGGATCATTCCGTTCGCGCGACGTGCGAACCGTTCGTCTCTACTCGATAACGATTTTCGGCGCGGGCTTGCTGGCGCTTTCCAGCGAAGCCTTCACTTTTTTTGCAACTTCGAGGAAGGCCAAGGCTTCGGCGCTGTCCGGGGCCAAAATGCTGATCGGCGTGCCCGCGTCGGACGTCTCGCGGATGCGCGGCACCAGCGGGATTTCGCCCAGGAAGGGCGCGCCCAGTTTTTCCGCCGTCAGCTTGGCGCCGCCATGGCCGAAAATGTCGTGCTCCGCGCCGCAGCCGGAACAGACGAACATGCTCATATTCTCCACCACGCCCAGAATCGGCACGTGCGTCTTCTGGAACATGGTGATGCCCTTCTTCACGTCGATCAGGGCGATATCCTGCGGCGTGGAGACGATCACTGCGCCTTTCAGCGGCACGCGCTGGGCGATGGTGAGCTGCGCGTCGCCGGTGCCCGGCGGCATGTCCAGCACCAGCACGTCCAGCGGCGCCCATTCCACATCGCTGAGCATCTGGCTCAGCGCCGACTGCACCATGGGCCCGCGCCAGATCATTGCCTGGTCTTCTTCCACCAAAAAGCCGATCGACATGGTTTTCAGGCCGTACTTCTCGATCGGCTTGAGCTTCTTGCCGTCGCTCTCGGGCTTTTCGGTAATGCCCATCAGGCGCGGCAGCGACGGGCCGTAGATGTCGGCATCCAGCAGTCCGGTCTTCAGGCCCAGCCGCGACAGCGACAGCGCCAGGTTTACCGCGACGGTGGATTTGCCCACGCCGCCTTTGCCGCTGGCCACCGCGATGATGACAGCGACGCCGGGAATGCCGGCTTGCGGCTGCGGCGGCTGCTTGGCGACCGCCGGTTTGGGCGCGTGCGAATGGCCGTGATTGTGATCATGCTTGTGGTCATGATCGTGATGATGCGGATGATCGTCATGGGCCGTCAGCACGGCGGTGACGGACTTCACGCCCTTCACGCCCAGCGCCATCGCTTCGCAGATCTTGCGCAGGCCTTCGGATGCGGATGCGCGCTCGGGCGCCACTTCCAGCACAAAGCCGACATGGCCGTCCTTGACCACAAGTCCCTGGATCATGTCCTGCTGCACCACGGTGCGGCCACTGGCCGGATCGATCACCTGGTCGAGCGCGGCAAGCACATCATTGCGAAGGTCTGTCATGGCCGCAGCATATAGCGCCCGGAAGCGCCAAATCCCAACAAAAACCGTCTTAGAAGTTGGTGACGCCGCCGGCCGCGCGCGACAGGGCGCCGCCCACATCCTGCAGCGGGCCCAACGGCTGGCGCTTGTCGTCCATATTGTCGGTTCGCGGGTTGCCGCTAAAGACCTTGTGCACGACGCGGCCATTCATCACCAGCAGGATGACTTCCGCCGACCAGCGGCTGGAATGGGTGATGCGCTGGAAGCCCAGAATGTCGGACACGGTGTTGCCCACGCGCCTGGAGGTGACGCGGCTTGGGCGGAACACAAAGCCGTTGCAGTAAAGCTCGGCGCGGATGCAGGCCCGCACGGCCGGATTGAGATGTTCCCAGCGCACGCCGGCGGTGGGCATGAAACGTTCCTGCACGCCCAGATAGGACAGCACGTCGGCATTGCTGTTGCGGGCGTCGAAGCCCAAGCCGGGCAGGTCTTCGGCGCGGGTCATACCCGGCACGATCTGCTCGAAGGATTCCACCACCTGGTCATAGGTGTGGAACGGCATGGTGGTCTGCGCCTGCTGCGCCGGCAGCAAGCCGCCGCCACACCCCGCCAGTAGCAACAGGCTGGAACTGGTCAGCAGCACGCCGAACAGCAAGGTCAGCAATTTACCATGGGCATCGAGGCGTCTCATGGGTGTGGCTATTCAAGGGCCATGCCCGGTAACCCTTTCGCTGGACGAGCGGAAAAAACCGCGCCGCGAGCCGGTTTTTGCCCTGTTTGTTCCGTTTTTCCCTGCCTAGACTGGCCCGCGATTCCTCCTTTGGTCCGGCTGATGCGGTTTGCGAAAATTCTCTGTGCCATTCTGGCGCTCGGGCTCGTCCCGGGCCTGGCGGTGGCGCGGCCCGCGCCAGAGTCCTTTTCGGGCTTGGCCAAGCGGCTGCTGCCGACGGTGGTGAACATCTCCACCAGCCAGACGCTGAAGGCACCACCCCCAACCGCGATGCCCAAACTGCCGCCGGGCTCGCCGCTGGAGGATCTGTTCAAGAATTTCATGGGACCGCGCGGCGGCCAGCCGCGCCATGTCACCTCGCTGGGTTCGGGGTTCATCATCGATCCCAGCGGTTTCATCGTGACCAACAATCACGTGATCCCCAGCGACAGCATCACCGTGACGCTGGCCGATGGCGTGACGCTTCCCGCCAAGGTGGTGGGGCGCGATCCCAAGACCGACCTGGCGCTGCTTAAGGTCAATCCCCGAACGCCGCTGCCGGCGGCCAAGTTCGGCAACAGCGACACCGCCGAAGTGGGCGACTGGGTGATGGCGATCGGCGATCCGTTTGGCATCGGTTCCACTGTCACCGCCGGTATCGTCTCGGCGCGCAATCGCAACATCAACAGCGGCGATTACGACGACTTCATCCAGACCGACGCGCCAATCAATCGCGGCAATTCTGGCGGCCCGCTGTTCGACATGGACGGCAATGTCATCGGCATCAATTCGGCGATCTTCTCGCCATCAGGGGGCAGCGTCGGCATCGGGTTTTCCATTCCCTCCAACCTGGCGCGTCAGGTGGTCGGGCAACTGCGCCAGTTCGGCGGCACCCGGCGCGGCTGGATCGGTGTGCGCATTCAGCAGGTGACGCCGGAAATCGCTGAAGGTCTGGGGGTTAACAATGTGCGCGGCGCGCTGGTGACCAATGTGACCAACGGGGGCCCTGCGGCGCGCGCAGGGCTGCGCAACGGCGACCTGATCACGGGCTTTGACGGCAAGCCGGTGGGCGACGACCGCGCTTTGCCGCGCATCGTGGCGGACACGCCGATCGGCAAGACCGTGTCGCTCGACATGCTGCGCCGGGGTCAGAAACAGACCCTGAAGATCACCGTGCAGCGGCTGGCGGAAGACGACAAGGCGGTGAAGTCCGCCAAGCCCGCGCCGCCGCCCACCAAGACTGCCTCGCGGCTGGCGCGGATGGGCCTGACATTGGGCGCGCTGGACGCGCCCGCCCGCGCCAAGTTCAAGGTTGGCGCCGGTGTGCAGGGCGTGCTGGTGACGGCGGTGGAAGAAGGCAGCGTCGCCGGTGAGAAGAAATTGCGCGCCGGTGACGTGATCGTGGAAATCTCCAGCCAGCCGGTGAAAACGGTGCAGGAGGTTTCGGGCAAGATCGAAGCCGATGCCAAGGCCGGCAAGAAGGTCGTGCTGCTGCTGATCAGCCGCGAGGGTGACCTGACTTTTGTCGGACTCGCCCTGAACTAGGGCGCCGGTTCAATCCGCGCTGACGATCTCGGTGTCGCTATAGCCCTGCAGGTACAGCAGCGCCGTCAGGTCGTTGTGGTTGACCGCCGCGCCTGCTGCTTGCGCCACCACAGGCTTGGCGTGATAGGCGACGCCCAGGCCCGCGCGGCCGATCATGGCCAGGTCATTGGCGCCGTCGCCCACCGCCAGCGTCTGCGCATAATCCAGCTTCAGGGATGCGGCGGCTTCTTCCAGCGCCGCGAGCTTGGCTTCGCGGCCCAGGATCGGCAGGGCGACTTCGCCGGTCAGCGCAACGCCGTCATCCAGCAAAATGTTGCCACGCTCGACATGGAAACCGGCCGCCTCCGCCACGCGCTTGGTGAAGTATCCGAACCCGCCTGACACCAGCATGGTATGGGCGCCATTGGCGCGCATGGTGGCCAGCAGCGATCTGGCGCCGGGGTTCAGCCGCACGCGTTCGACATAGGTGCGTTCCAGCGCATCCAGCTTCAGACCCTTGAGCATGCCGACGCGTTCTTTCAGCGCGCCTTCAAACTCCAGTTCACCGCGCATCGCCCGTTCGGTGATGGCGGCGATCTGCGGCTTCAGCCCGGCCATGTCGGCCAGTTCGTCCAGGCATTCGACATTGATGATGGTGGAATCCATGTCGGCCACCAGCAGCATTTTGCGGCGCTGATCGGTCTTCACCAGGTTGATGTCCAGCGGCAGATCAGCGGCGATGTCGCGCGCCGCGATCAGGGCGGCGATGCCTACCACCGGCAGGTCGAAAGCATGACCCGCCGACAGGATGCGCGCGTCGCCGCTGCCAAGTCCTGAGAAGAGTTTGGGGTCGGCGCCCTTGCCGATGACGTTCAGAACAAACATTGTTCCCGCATGAAATTTGACGCCGTCCTTATTGCAGGCCCCACCGCGAGCGGCAAGTCGCGCGAAGCGTTGACGCTGGCGCAGGCGATCGGCGGCGTGATCATCAACGCCGATTCCATGCAGGTGTATCGCGAGGCGCCGATCCTCACGGCGCAGCCCTCGACGCAAGATAAGGGGCAGGTGCCGCATCTGCTCTACGGCCATGTCGGCGCGACGGAAGTCTATTCGGCCGGGCGCTGGCGCGATGACGCGCTGGGGGCGCTGTCGCAAGCAAGAGACATGCAGCGCGTGCCGATCTTTGTCGGCGGCACCGGCATGTATTTTTCCGCGCTGACGGAAGGGCTGGCGGACATTCCCGGAATTCCCGCCGACATCCGCGACGCCGCGCGCGCGCTGCTGGACAAAGTCGGTGTCGAGCAGCTCCACGCGCAACTGGCCGCGCGTGATCCCCTGACCGCGTCCAGATTGCGGCCGAGCGATCCGCAGCGCGTGCTGCGCGCCTATGAGGTGTTCGAGGCCACGGGCCGCCCGCTGGTGGAGTGGCAAAACGCGCCCGCTGCGCCGGCACTGAAAGAGGCCAGGCTGGCCATGTTTGTGCTGGACCCGCCCCGTCCCGACCTGCGGGCCCGCATTGCCCGGCGGTTCGAGGCGATGGTGGACGAGGGTGGGTTGGCGGAGGCCCAAAGTCTGGCCGGGCTGGATCCGGCCCTGCCGGCCGCCAAATTGCTGGGCCTGCGCCAGCTTCAGGGGCTTGCGGCGGGGGAACTTTCCCGCGGCGAGGCGCTGGAAAGCGCCATCACCGCAACGCGGCAATTTGCCAAGCGCCAGATGACGTGGTTTCGGGGCCGTATGCCACATTATATCTGGTATGACCCATCAAAGAGCAATATAATTACACAATATTGCGAATTTTCTTCGTGAAATTGCTTGACGCCGCGCCGCAGCATCCCTAAGTTCCGCCGCCATGAACGCAATGCTCGTAGTAATCCGGCCGCACACCCAGCGAAGCTGACGCTTCGTTTTGGGCAGGGCGGCCATGCGGACAAGGGGCGGAAACGCCCCTTTATCTTTGGCGGATTTGCGAGCATTGGACTTTCGAGGACGGGACGATGGACAAGGACGACACACTGACAAAGGCGGCCCAGGCCGCTGAAAGCGCCCAGACCATGACCGGGGCGCAGATGGTCATCCGTGCGCTCAAGGATCAGGGCGTCACCCACATCTTTGGGTATCCCGGCGGCGCGGTGCTGCCGATCTATGACGCGCTGTTCAAGGTCGAGGGCATCACCCACGTTCTGGTGCGCCACGAACAGGGCGCGGTGCATGCCGCCGAAGGTTATGCGCGGTCCACCGGCAAGCCGGGCGTGGTGCTGGTCACGTCGGGTCCGGGCGCGACCAACGCCGTGACCGGCCTCACCGACGCCTTGATGGATTCCATTCCGCTGGTCGTTCTGACGGGCCAGGTGCCCACGCACCTGATCGGCACGGACGCTTTCCAGGAATGCGATACGGTCGGCATCACCCGCCCCTGCACCAAGCACAACTGGCTGGTGAAGAATGTCGGCGATCTGAGCCGCATCCTGCACGAAGCCTTCGAGATTGCGACCACGGGCCGCCCCGGTCCGGTGGTTGTCGACATCCCCAAGGACGTCCAGTTCCAGAGCGGCAGCTATATGGGTCCGCAATCGATCCATCACCGGACCTATCGTCCCAAGACCGATCCCGACCTGTCGTCGATCGTGAAGGCGGTGGAGATGATGGCGGCTGCGAAAAAGCCCGTCTTCTACACCGGCGGCGGCCTGATCAATTCGGGTCCGGAAGCGTCGGCGCTGCTGCGCGAGCTGGTGGACCTGACGGGTTTCCCCGTGACATCGACCCTGATGGGCCTGGGCGCGTTCCCGGCCGCGCGCCCGGAATGGCTGGGCATGCTGGGCATGCACGGTACCTGGGAAGCCAATCACGTCATGCATGATTGCGACCTAATGATCTGCCTGGGGGCACGGTTCGACGACCGTTGCACCGGCAAGGTCAGTTCCTTCTCGCCCAATTCGAAAAAGATCCACTTGGATATCGACGCTTCGCAGATCAACAAGATCGTGCGCGTCGACCTGCCCATCGTCGCCGACGCCACCAAGGCGCTGCGCGAAATGGTCCGCTTCTGGAAGAACCAGAAGCACAAGGTGCAGAGCGCCGCCCTGAAGGAATGGTGGGCGCAGATCGACCAGTGGCGCGGGAAGAAGTCGCTGTCCTATCGAAATTCGGACAGCATCATCAAGCCGCAATATGCCATCGATCGCCTGTATGAGCTGACCAAGCATCGCAGCGACGTGTTCGTCACCACCGAAGTCGGCCAGCACCAGATGTGGGCGGCGCAGCGGTTTCATTTCCAGGAACCCAATCACTGGATGACCAGCGGCGGCCTGGGCACCATGGGCTATGGCCTGCCGGCGGCCGTGGGCGCGCAGATCGCGCACCCGGACGCGCTGGTGATCGACATTGCCGGCGAAGCATCGGTGCAGATGACGATGCAGGAAATGTCGACGGCCATTCAGTACGACCTGCCGATCAAGATATTCATCCTGAACAACGAATATATGGGCATGGTGCGCCAGTGGCAGGAAATCCTGCACGGCAAGCGCTACTCCCATTCCTATTCGGAAGCCCTGCCGGACTTCGTGAAGATGGCCGATGCCTTTGGCTGCGTCGGCCTGCGCGCCGAAAAGCCGTCGGAGCTGGACGACAAGATCCGCGAGATGATCGCGGTCAAGCGCCCGGTGCTGTTCGACTGCCGCGTTGATCCGGCCGAAAATTGCTATCCCATGATCCCGTCGGGCGCGGCGCATAACGAGATGCTGCTGTCGCCGGACGATGGTGGCGAGATCAGCGAAGCCGGAAAGATGCTGGTCTGAGATGCACGACACCAAGGTCAAGCAGAGCGCCGAAAATGAGCGCCACACCCTCACGGTCCTGGTGGACAATGAGGCGGGCGTGCTGGCCCGCGTGGTCGGGCTGTTTTCGGGCCGCGGCTATAACATCGAAAGCCTGACGGTGGCCGAGGTCGATCCGATGGCGCGCACCTCGCGCATCACCATCGTCACATCGGGCACCATGCATGTGATCGAGCAGATCGAAACACAGCTTCGCCGCCTGGTGCCGACCCATGGCGTGACCAACTGGACCAGCGCCAAGGCCGGCATCGAGCGCGAAATGGCGCTGATCAAGGTGGCGGGCACCGGCGAAAAGCGCGTCGAGGCGCTGCGTATGGCCGACGCCTTCCGCGCCCGACCGGTCGATACCACCCATGCCAGCTTTGTGTTCGAGATCACGGGCGCCCCGTCCAAGATCGACAGCTTCATCGAGCTGATGCGTCCGCTGGGGCTGGTCGATGTCTCCCGTACCGGCGTCGCCGCGATTTCCCGCGGCCCGGAAGCCATGTAATCACCCTTTCAAACATATAACCTCCAGGAGTGGACTGATGCGCGTGTATTATGATCGGGATGCCGATCTCAATCTGATCAAGAACAAGAAAGTGGCCGTGATCGGTTTCGGATCGCAGGGCCATGCCCATGCCCAGAACATGCGCGACAGCGGCGTCAAGGACCTGGTGATCGCGGTGCGCCCCGGCGCGTCGGCCAAGAAGGCGGAAGCCGCCGGCTTCAAGGTGATGAGCGTCGCAGACGCCGCCAAGTGGGCCGACGTGATGATGATGGCCACGCCGGACGAGCTGCAGGCCGACATCTACAAGGACGAACTGAAGAACAACATGAAGCAGGGTTCGGCGCTGCTGTTCGCCCACGGCTTCAACGTGCACTTCAAGCTGATCGAGCCGCGTCCCGACATGGACGTGCTGATGGTTGCCCCCAAGGGGCCCGGCCACACCGTGCGCGGCGAATATTTGAAGGGTGGCGGCGTGCCGACCCTGATCGCGGTTCACCAGGACGCGTCGGGCAATGCCCATGACCTGGGCCTGAGCTATGCTTCTTCCATCGGCGGCGGCCGCGCCGGCATCATCGAGACCAACTTCAAGGAAGAATGCGAAACCGACCTGTTCGGTGAGCAGGTCGTTCTGTGCGGCGGCCTGGTCGAACTGATCCGCGCCGGTTTCGAAACGCTGGTCGAAGCCGGTTACGCGCCGGAAATGGCCTATTTCGAATGCCTGCACGAAGTGAAGCTGATCGTCGACCTGATCTATGAAGGCGGCATCGCCAACATGAACTACTCCATCTCCAACACCGCGGAGTATGGCGAGTATGTCACCGGTCCGCGCATCATCACCCCCGAAACCAAGGCCGAGATGAAGCGCGTCTTGACCGACATCCAGCAGGGCAAGTTTGCCCGCGACTGGGTGCTGGAAAACAAGGCCGGCCAGTCGTCCTTCAAGGCGACCCGCGCCCTGGGCGATGCCCACCAGATCGAGGAAGTCGGCGCCAAGCTGCGCGCCATGATGCCCTGGATTGCCAAGAACAAGCTGGTGGACGTCGCGAAAAACTGATTTCTTTTCCCCGCCGGAAGAGAAACATCGCACAAGGCCCGGCGTTGACGCGCCGGGCCTTTTTGCATCTGGGAGCATGACATGACGCAACGCCCGCCCATTCCCAATCCACCCTATACAGGCGGCTGCCTGTGCGGCGCGGTGCGTTATGAACTGAAAGCGCGTCCCCTGGCGGTCAATGCCTGTCATTGCAATGACTGCAAGAAGACCAGCGGGGCCACCAATGTGCTGATGCTGATCGCGGACAGTGCGGCCTTCTCCGCCTCCGGCGAGACCCATACCTATCTCAGCACGGCGGATTCGGGCCGCGTGAAGGAAATCAAGCGCTGCGCCCATTGCGGCGTGCGGGTGTGGCATCAGAACCTGGCTTCGCCGGTGCTGGTGTTCATCGCGGCGGGCACGCTGGACGACACAAGCTGGGTAATCCCGGCCTCGCACATCTGGGTGGAACGCGCGTCCCCCGGCGTGCTGATGCAGGACGATGCCATCAAGGTCGAAGGCCAGCCCGCCGACCGCAAGATCCTGATGGACGCCCTCACGGCCATCTATGGCGCCGCGCCGTGACCCTCGGCACCCCACTGTCGAAGGCTGCCGTGAAGGTGATGCTGCTGGGCTCGGGCGAGCTGGGCAAGGAAGTCATCATCGAATTGCAGCGGCTGGGGGTGGAGACCATCGCAGTCGACCGCTACGCCAATGCGCCGGCGCAGCAGGTCGCCCATCGCAGCCATGTGATCGACATGACCGATGCGGGTGCGCTGCGCCGGCTGGTCGAGCAGGAAAAGCCGGATTTTCTGGTGCCGGAGATCGAGGCGCTGGCTACTGACGAGTTGGTGCGGATCGAAGCCGACAAGCTTTGCACCGTGATCCCGACGGCGCGGGCCGCGCACATCACCATGAACCGCGAGCGCATCCGGGTGCTGGCGGCGGAAGAGTTGAAGCTGCCGACGTCGGCCTATGCTTTTGCCTCGTCGCTGGAAGAATTGAAGGATGCCTGCGCCCGCATCGGTTTTCCCTGTTTCGTCAAGCCGGTGATGTCGTCGTCGGGCAAGGGCCAGTCGCGCCTCAAATCGCCGGACGATGTGTTGGTGGCCTGGGACAAGGCGCTGAGCGCGGGCCGTGTGCGCGAGGCGCGGGTGATCGTGGAAGGCGAAGTGAAGTTCGATTTCGAAATCACCCAGCTCACCGTTCGCGCGGCCGATGGCACGCATTTCTGCGAGCCCATCGGTCATGTCCAGAAGGACGGCGACTATATCGAAAGCTGGCAGCCCCAGGCGATGAGCGAAGCGGCCAGGACGAAATCGCGCGACATGGCCGCCAAGGTTACGGGTGCGCTGGGCGGCCTGGGCATTTTTGGTGTCGAACTGTTTGTGAAGGGTGACGAGGTCTGGTTCTCGGAAGTCTCGCCCCGCCCGCATGACACCGGGCTGGTGACGCTGGTCACGCAGCACAGTTCCGAATTCGCGCTGCATGCCCGCGCCATTCTGGGCCTGCCGGTGGACACGAACACGTCCTCACCCGGCGCCTCGGCCGTTATTTATGGCGGCGTCGATGCCAAGGCGATGCGCTTCGAAGGCGTGGACGATGCTTTGAAAGTGCCGGGCACCGATTTGCGCCTCTTCGGCAAGCCCGAAAGCTTTGTGAAGCGCCGCATGGGCGTGGTGCTGGCGCGCGGCGACAACACCGACCAGGCGCGCGGCCGCGCCAAGCTGGCGGCGGGCATGGTCAAGCCGAAGGTAATCTAGGTCGGGTTTTCCAGACTGAACGACGCCGCGTCGTCGTCGTAGCTGAACAGCTCAGCGAACCGCGCCCACGACACCACAGTCTTCAGTGTCTCTTCCGCCGTGTCCTCGGCCATATGGTCTTCCAGCTCGTCCAGGAAGCGGGTCTTGGGGGCGCTGTGGCTGGTGCGTTCGTCCAGCACCTTGCGGATATGGGCGGCCAGGGGCACATAGCTCATCAGCGCGCGGGAGAAGATCTCCTTGCGGTCGTTCATTTCGCTGTCGGCAAACCGCTTGCCCATATGGGTCAGCTTGATGTCGCCGCCTTCCACATCGGCCAGCCGCAAAAGCTGCATCGCTTCGGCGACCGGGAATAGTTCGTCGACTTCCAGTTCCTGTTCATAGGCGATGTCGGGCAAGTCGGCCTTGCCGTCATAGGGTGCGGCCGCCAACGCTTCGATCAAACCGGAAATCTGGTTGGGCGAAACATGCGCCAGTTCCATGTTGGTGCCGGTGGCGCTGTGCGCCTGGCGCATGCGCTCGATGCGCTTGGCGGTCATTTCGACATAGATGCGGTCGACGTAATCCTCGAACTGCGGGCTGGTGCGGTCGCGCGGCTGGGGCAGGTTGATGACCACCTCGGCGCTGACTCTGGCCGGGTTGGACGAGAACAGCAGCACGCGGTCGCACATCAGCACCGCTTCCTCGATATTGTGCGTCACCAGCATGATGCCCTTGATCGGCAGCTTGCCGTTGCCCCACAGCTCGACAAGGTCGGTGCGCAGGTTTTCCGCCGTCAGCACGTCCAGCGCGCTGAAAGGCTCGTCCATCAGCAAGATATTGGGATGCACCACCACGGCGCGGGCGAAGCCGACGCGCTGGCGCATGCCGCCGGACAATTCGCGCGGATAGGCGCTCTCATAGCCGTCGAGGCCGATCAGGTCGATGGCGGCCAGGGCGCGGCTGCGGATTTCCGCCTGCGGTAGCCCCAGGGCTTCCAGCCCCAGTTCCACATTTTCCAGCACCGTCATCCAGGGAAACAGCGCGAAGCCCTGGAACACCATGGCGACGCCTTGCGCCGGGCCTTCGATGGGCGCGCCCATGTAAGTCAGGCTGCCGCCCTGCGGTTGCGCCAGACCGGCAATCAGGCGCAGCAGCGTCGACTTGCCCGAACCGGATCGTCCCAGCAGGCCGACGATCTCGCCTTCCTTCAACGTCATGTTGACGTCGTCGAGCACAAGCAATTCCTCGCCGCTGCCGCGGGGGAATGTCCGTTTGACGTTGCGCACTTCCAGAAGGTTGGTCATGAGGTCAGACGGTACTTGCGTTCGGCATACCAATAAAGCGGTTGCCAGAAGAGGCGGTTCACCACCACCACGAAAAAGGCCATCACCGCGATGCCCAGCACCACCAGCCGGAAATCGCCGGCCTGGGTGGCATCGGCGATATAGGCGCCGAGCCCATGGGCGCGCAGCTTGGTGTCGCCCCAGTTGGCGACTTCCGCCACGATGGAGGCGTTCCAGGTGCCGCCCGAGGCGGTGATCGCGCCGGTCAGATAATGCGGGAACACGGCAGGCAAGGCGATCTTCTTCCACCACAGCCAGCCACGCACGCCGAAATTGTCGCCGGCATCCAGCAGCTCCTTGGGAATGGTGCTGGCGCCGCCGATCACGTTGAACAGTATGTACCATTGGGTTCCCAGCACCATCAGCGGTGACAGCCATATGTCGGGATTGAGCGACCAGAAGACGATCAGCGACACCGCCAGCGGGAACAGGATGTTGGCGGGAAAGGCGGCGAAGAACTGCGCCACCGGCTGCACGATGCGGGTGAGCCTGGGTCGCAGGCCGACATAGATGCCGATGGGCGTCCAGATCAGGCTGGCCAGCGCGATCAGCACCACCACGCGCAGCATGGTGATGCAGCCCAGACCGAAGGCGGTGAACAGATCGCTCCACGCCAGATTGAGATAGGCGAAGGCGGAAATACGGAAAAAAGCGTACAGGCCCAGCACCGCCAGGATGGCGTACCAGACAATGTCGCCCAGCTTGCTGTCGGCGTCGCGAAAACCGGCGCGCACGCCAAATGACGGCGGCTGGAAGCGATAGCTCCAGCGCATCATCTGGTCGAAGGGCGCGGTCATCCAGTCGATCAGGCGCGAGCGGCGCAGCATGTCGAACACCCAGCTTTTGGGCGGCGTCTCGCTTTGCTCATCGCCGACGCGGAAGCGGTCGGCCCACGCCACCAGCGGGCGGAACAGAAGCTGGTCATAGATCAGGATCACCACCAGCATCGCCATGATGGCGTAAAGAATGGCGGTCATGTCCTGCTGGGCGATGGCGACGGCGATGTAGGAACCAATGCCGGGCAGGGCGATGCTGGTTTGTCCGACGCTGATGGCTTCGGACAGCGTCACGAAGAACCAGCCGCCCGACATCGACACCATCATGTTCCAGATCAGCGGTGGCATGGCGAAGGGTGCCTCGATGCGCCAAAAGCGCGCCCAGGCCGACAAGCCGAACATGCGCCCTGCTTCCGTCAGGTCTTCGGGCACGGTGCGCAAGCTCTGGTAGAAGCTGAAGGCCATATTCCAGGCCTGGCTGGTGAAGATGGCAAAGACGCAGGCCAGTTCCGCCCCGAAGATGCGCCCCGGCGACAGAGACAGGAACCAGACCACCGTCACCGACAGGAACCCCAGCACCGGCACCGACTGCAGGATGTCCAGCAGCGGCACCAGCAGGTGCCCGGCGCGCGGATTCTTGGCGGCCCAGGTGGCGTAGGTGAAGGTGAAGGCCAGCGACAGGCCCATCGCCAGAAGCATGCGCAGGCCGGTGCGCAGGGCGTAGCCGGGCAGGTTGGCCGGATCCAGGTCGAGATTATTCCCGGAAATGCTCGCCAGCGGCTGCACCAGGAGACGGCTGGCATCGGCAAAAGCCACGATGAAGCCAAGCACCATCACCGCAGCCAGCAGGTCCCAGCGGCTGGGCAGCAGGCGGCGTGCTTCGATCGAGACGGGCGGCAGGATTTTCATGTCCGCGGCACTCGAGCCTGAAGGGATGGGTGAAAGGCGATTGTTCCGTGCCCCGATAGGCGCGTTCGAGGGCCGAGGCAACCACTTTGAACGTCACAGGAACGTGTTGAAGGGCGCGCGATTTTCCGCGTGGCTGGACCCATCTGGAGGCTCTGGACTAGAGAAATTGTTTACATTGTAAATATTTGCTCAGGGCCCGCCCCGGCTTTTCCTGTCGCCAGGCCCTGTCGCTATTGCGCCACACGGCAAAAAGGGCGTAAAACCGCGCAAACGCTGGCAAAAAACGGTGCGATATCCGTTGGTTACAGCAAGCACCGTAATTCTCACGGGCGGAACGGCGACAGGTCAATGACGGAAGGCGTGCACATCGAAATCGGACGGAGCGGAATTTCCGCTCGCGATTTTGCGCGCGCCAACATTCAACCCCGTCATTCCCTCGGTTCTTCGCGCGCGCTTCTTCTTCTTAGCTGCCCCTAGGCGCTCGGCGCGCGCGAATGGTTCGCGCATCCGGTGTTTAGGGGATCAACGACAGCAGGAGAATTGAAGTCGCGACTTGCGACGAACAGAAGGACTTTTGACATGGCCACCACCAATACCGAAACGACCCCGATTCAAATCTTCGACACCACCTTGCGCGATGGCGAGCAGTCGCCCGGCGCGGCGATGAGCCACGAAGAAAAAATGCAGATCGCCGAACTGCTGGATGAAATGGGCGTCGACATCATCGAAGCCGGTTTTCCCATTTCCTCGCCCGGCGATTTCAGGGCCGTTCAGGAAATCAGCAAGATCGTGAAACGCGCCAGCGTTTGCGGCCTGTCCCGCGCCGGTTTCAAGGATATCGACCGCGCCGGCGAAGCGCTGAAAGGCGCGTTTAGGCCCCGGATTCACACGTTTATCTCCACCAGCCCCGTGCACATGAAGCACAAGCTGAACATGGGCGAAAACGCCGTGCTGGAGGCCATCGGCGCCAGCGTGGTCCGCGCGCGAAACTTCACCAGCGAAGTGGAATGGTCGGCGGAAGATGCCACGCGCACGGTGCCCGACTTCCTGTGCCGCTGCGTTGATGTCGCCATCCAGTCCGGCGCGACGGTGATCAATGTGCCCGACACGGTGGGCTATTCCACGCCGCAGGAATATTTCGAAATCATCAAGATGCTGCGCGAGCGTGTGCCCAATGCCGACAAGGTGATCTTCTCCACCCATGTCCATAACGATCTGGGCCTGGCGGTGGCCAATTCGCTGGCTGGCGTGCTGGCGGGCGCCCGCCAGGTGGAATGCACCATCAACGGCATCGGCGAACGCGCCGGCAATGCCGCGCTGGAAGAAATCGTGATGGCGCTGAAAGTGCGCAAGGACATCATGCCCTTCCACACCGGCATCAACACCACCATGCTGAACCGCGCCTCCAAGCTGGTCAGCAACGTCACGGGCTTTCCGGTCCAGTACAACAAGGCCATCGTCGGCAAGAATGCCTTCAGCCATGAGTCCGGCATCCACCAGGACGGCATGCTGAAGAATGTCGAAACCTACGAAATCATGCGGCCCGAGGATGTCGGGGTGCATGCCACCTCGCTGATGCTGGGCAAGCTGAGCGGCCGCCATGCCTTCAAGGACAAGCTGGAAAGCATGGGCTATGTGCTGGAAGCCGAGGCCTTTGAAGATGCCTTCAAGCGCTTCAAGGATCTGGCGGACAAGAAAAAGCACGTGTTCGACGAGGATATCGCCGCCCTGGTCGACGACGAGATCATCCGCGGCCATGACAGCATCTCGATCAAGGCCCTGCGCGTGGAATCGGGTACCGGGATCACGCCGGTCGCTTCGCTGACGCTGGATGCGGCGGGCACGGTCAAGAGCGTGACGGTCAGCGGCGACGGGCCGGTGGACGCCATCTTCATGGCGATCCGCGAAGCCTATCCCCACACCGCCACCTTGCAACTGTTCCAGATCAGCGCCGTGACCGAAGGCACCGATGCCCAGGCGCAGGTCAGCGTGCGGCTGGAGGAGAATGGCCGCACGGTCACGGGCAAGGCGTCGGACACCGACACGATGGTGGCGGCGGCCTATGCCTATGTGAATGCGTTGAACAAGCTGCTGGTCAAGCGCGAGAAGCGCGAGCCGGAGCCAATGTCTGGAGCAAAAGAAGCTGTTGCGAAATGAGACAGGTCGGCCCCGGACAAGCGCTCCGGGGCCGGTCGTTAACGGTACGGCGCTTGCAGGTTTTGATTTGGCTTTCTCAGGCAGGGACGGGATTTAAGCATGTTCGGCAGTCTTCTTGGCGCGCTTTCCAGCGATATGGCCATCGATTTGGGCACGGCGAACACGCTGGTCTATGTAAAGGGGCGAGGCATCGTGCTGAACGAGCCTTCGGTGGTCGCCACCATCACCACGCGCGGCGGCAAGAAGTCTGTCCGCGCCGTCGGCAATGACGCCAAGATGATGCTGGGCCGCACGCCCGGCAACATCGAAGCCATCCGCCCGATGCGCGACGGCGTCATCGCCGACTTTGAAGTCGCCGAGGAGATGATCAAGCACTTCATCCGCAAGGTGCATAACCGCCGTTCCTTCGCCAACCCCATGATCATTGTCTGCGTGCCGTCGGGTTCGACCGCCGTAGAACGCCGCGCCATTCAGGAATCGGCCTTGTCGGCCGGCGCCCGCCGCGTGTTCCTGATCGAAGAACCCATGGCCGCCGCGATCGGCGCCGGCCTGCCGGTGTCCGAACCCACCGGCTCGATGGTGGTGGATATCGGCGGTGGCACCACCGAAGTGGCGGTGCTTTCGCTGGGTGGCATCGTCTATTCGCGCAGCGTGCGCGTGGGCGGCGACAAGATGGACGAGGCGATCATCGCCTATATCCGCCGCCACCAGAATTTGCTGATCGGCGAAGCCTCAAGCGAGCGCATCAAGAAGGAAATCGGTTCCGCCGCGCTTCCGATGGACGGCAATGGCGTGACCATGGAGATCAAGGGCCGCGACCTTCTGAACGGCGTTCCCAAGGAAATCACCATCACCCAGCGCCATATCGCCGAAGCCCTGGCCGAGCCGGTTGGTGCGATCGTGGAAGCGGTGAAGGTGGCGCTGGAAGCCACCCCGCCCGAACTGGCCGCCGACATTGTCGACAAGGGCATCGTGCTGACCGGCGGCGGTTCGCTGCTGGCCAATCTCGACCAGGTGCTGCGCGATGAAACCGGGCTGCCGGTTTCCATCGCCGATGATCCGCTGTCCTGCGTCGCGCTGGGCACGGGCCGGGTGCTGGAAAACACCAAGGGCATGCGGCACGTCCTCTCGACCGCTTTCTAAATCCCGCGCGGGAGGGGCCGCGTCAGCATGGCAAACGCCTGGAAGATCGCCCGCAAGAGCAATGCACAGCTTCCGCTGGTCATTGTCATCGCGCTCGCGGTCGTCCTAGTGCTGCTGGGCAAGGCGCAACCGGCCCTGTTCGATCATGCCCGCGCCCGCATCACAGACATGATGGCGCCCGCGCTGGAAGTTGCACGCGCGCCGGTGCGCGGCTTTGATCGCTTTATCGGTTCCATCACCGAAATCTTCTCGGTCTATGAGCAGAACCTGCAGCTCAAGGAAGAAAATGCCCGCCTGCGCCAGTGGCGCAATGTGGCGACCGTGCTGCAGACCCGCGTCACCCGTTACCAGGCGCTGCTGCATGCCGTGCCTGATCCCAAGCTCAACGCCGTGCTGGCGCGGGTGATCGGGCGGGCCAGCCGTCCCTTCCTGCAAACGATGGTGCTGGATGCCGGCCGCCAGGACAAAGCCATGCCGGGCCAGGCGGTGGTGGATGCGCGCGGCATGATCGGGCGCATCTATCTGACGGGGCAGCGCACAAGCTGGGTGATTTTGCTCACGGACCTCAATTCGCGCATTCCTGTCACCATCGCGTCGGCGGCGGGCAAAAGCGGCAGCATCCAGGCGATGATGACCGGCGACAACACGGCGATGCCGGTGCTGGATATCGTGTCGCGGCAGGAGACGCTCAGTTCCGGCGATCAGGTGGTGAGTTCGGGCGATGGCGGCTTGCTGCCCGCCGGACTGCCCATCGGCACGGTGGTGGATGACGGCAATGGCGGCTGGCGGGTGTCGCTGCTGGCCGACGCCACCTCCAGCCTGGACGTCGAAATTTTGAACTTCTCGCAGCCGCCCGAAGCGCTGCCGTCCACCGCGCAGCTTCCGGCGGAAGCCGCCGGGCTCAAGCCCGTGCCCCCGCCGCCGCCCAGCCTGACGCCCGCGCCGGTGACCTCGGCCGCCGCGCCCGCCCCGGTTCCCGGCACGGCCAAACCCGTCGTGACGCCCAAGCCTGCGCCGCCCGCCGCCAGCGCGCCTGCCGAGCAGGACGACTAGATGGCCACGCTTGAACGCTCCGGCGCGCCCGCCTTCAACCGCTTCTTTGCCGCGCTGGTGCCGCTGGCGTGCGGAATTCTGGGCGTGGTGATCGCCAATATCCCGATCTCCTTCCTGGGCGGAGCGGTGCCGCCGCCGCTGCTGGGCCTGGTGCCGGTCTATTTCTGGTGCCTGGTGCGCCCCGACCTGATGACTCCCGCCGCCGCGCTGGCCGTGGGCTTGTCGAAAGACATCATGTCCGGCAGCCCGCCGGGTGTCTGGACCCTTGCCTTCGTGCTGACCTATGCGCTGGTGGCGCGCCAGCGTGACAGCTTCGCGGGCCTTTCGGGCGTGGCGGCCGTTGTGGGTTTTGGAACCGCGGCCTGCGTCGCCTGCGCCAGCGCCTACTTTACCATCGCCGCGCTGTACTGGCACTTCCCGCCGGTCGCGCCCATTCTCAGCGAACTGGCCATGACGGTGTTGTTCTATGTCCCGACCGCGTATGTTGTCGGGATCATCCACCACCGCCTGGTGGGCGCCTCCAGAGGCGATATCTGATGCCGCTGTTCGATAAGAAGGACAAGAGCCGCTACGCCACCTTCACCCGCCGCTCGCTGGGCGTGGGCGGGATGATGGCGGCTGTGTTCGCGGTGCTCGGCGGGCGGCTCTATCAGCTTCAGATCCGCGACGGCAAAAACTATCTGGTGGATGCGGAAGCCAACCGCGTTTCCCAGCGGCTGATCGCGCCGCCGCGCGGGCGCATCGTCGACCGCTTCGGCGTCGAGCTGGCCAACAACCGGCGCAATTACCGCGTGCTGCTGGTGTCGGAGCAGGCGACCGAAGGCGTGTCGCAGGCGCTGGACCAGATCGGCAAGGTAATCCATCTCACCGACCAGCATAAGAAGAAAGTGCTGCGCGAGATCGCGGCCAACAAGAAGTTCGTGCCGGTGCCGGTGGCGGAGAACCTGACCTGGGAGGAGTTCTCCCGCGTCAACCTGCATCTGCCCTATCTGCCGGGCGTGCAACCCGATGTGGGCGAGACCCGCGACTATCCCTTCGGCAAGGAACTGGTGCATGTGCTCGGCTATGTCGCCCCGGTGTCGCCGGAAGAAAAGGAGGCCGAGACCGACCCGCTGTTCAGCCTGCCGGGCTATCGCACCGGCAAGCGCGGGATCGAAAAGGAATATGACACCAGGGTGCGCGGCAATGCCGGCGCGTCGCGTGTCGAAGTCAACGCCTATGGCCGCATCATCCGCGAGCTGGGCAAGGTCGATGGCCAGCCGGGCGAAGACATCTATCTGACGCTGGACCGCCAGTTGCAGCAGTTCGTCGACAGCAAGCTGGGCAACGAGAGCGCCGCCTGTGTCGTGATGGACGTGCACAATGGCGATGTGCTGGCTTTGTCCTCCACGCCGGGCTTTGATCCCAACTGGTTCAACAACGGCCTGTCGGGCGCGCAGTGGCGCGAGCTGACCAACAACGATCACAAGCCGCTGCTCAACAAGGTGATGGGCGGCACCTATCCGCCGGGCTCCACCTTCAAGGCCGCGGTGGCGATGGCGGCGGTGGAAGCGGGGATCGCCACGCCCGATTACCATGTCACCTGCACCGGCGCTTATTTCTTCGGTGGCCGTGCCTTCCATTGCTGGCGCAAGGGCGGCCACGGCACGCTGGATGTGCAGGGTGCCTTGCAGCACAGCTGCAATGTCTTCTTCTGCGAAACCGCGCGGCGTCTGGGCATCGACCGGATCGAGCAGATGGCGCGCAAGCTGGGCCTGGGCGCGCCCACCGGCATCGAGCTGCCGGGCGAACGCGGAGGCTTGATCCCCAGCCGCGAATGGAAGCTCAAGACCTACAAATGGGCCTGGCAGCAGGGCGACACGCTCAGTGTCGGCATCGGCCAGGGTTATGTCACCGTCACGCCGCTGCAGTTGGTGCAGATGATGGCGCGCATCGCCAGCGGCACCAATGTCAGCCCGCGGCTGGTGCATTCGGTGGGCGGGCGGCTGATGCCGCGCGGCAAGCCCGCCAGGCTGGATATCAGCGAAACAGCCCTGATGACCGTGCAGGCGGGCCTCAGCAAAGTGGTCAATCAGCCGGGCGGCACCGCCTATCCCGAACGCATCCTCGAGCCGGGCTTTGAAATGGCCGGCAAGACCGGCACTGCCCAGGTGCGGCGTTTCAGCAAGGAAGAACGCGCCCGCGGCCTGATCAAGAACGCCAATCTGGAATGGCGGATGCGCGACCATGCGCTGTTCGCGGGCTATGCGCCGGCGGTCAATCCCAAATACGCCATCGTCAATATCATCGAGCACGGCGCCATCGGCCATCCGCACGTGCTGATGGCGCGCGACATCATGCATTTCTGCCAGCAGCGCGATCCGGCGCGCATGCCCACCGCCTATCCCGTCACCTCTGCCGACACGGCAGTGCCCAAAAAGCAGAGCGCCACGGATCCCGTGCCGCCCAAGGCGGGTGGCTGATGTCCCCGCGCCCGTATGCCGCCGCCAAACGCACCTTGTCGGTGGCCGACAAGCTGCTGGAAGTGAATTGGGGACTGGTGCTGCTGATCGCGCTGATTGCCGCCGCCGGCATCGCCATGCTCTATTCGGTGGCGGGCGGCCAGTTCCAGCCTTGGGCGCTGCGCCAGATGGGCCATTTCGTTCTGGGCATGCTGGTGCTGGTGATGGCGGCGATGATCGACATCCGGGTGTGGATGAGCCTGGCCTATCCCGCCTATGCCGTGGCGCTGCTGCTGCTGGTGGCGGTGGAAGCGGTCGGTCACATGGGCATGGGCGCGCAGCGCTGGATTGCCATCGGGCCAATCGAATTGCAGCCTTCGGAGTTGATGAAGATCACGCTGGTGCTGGCGCTGGCGCGGTTCCTTCACGGCAAGAGCATGGAGGATGTTTCCAAGCCACTGCCGTTGGCCATCGGGCTGGGCATGATCGCGCTTCCCGCGGTGCTGGTGTTCCTGCAACCCAATCTGGGCACTACGCTGATCATCATCATGGACGGCTGCGCGCTGCTGTTTCTGGCGGGGCTGTCCTGGTGGTGGATCGGCCCCACGCTGCTGGGCATTGCCGCCGCCATTCCGTTGGCATGGCAGTTCGTGCTGCACGATTACCAGAAGGCGCGGGTGGAGACGTTCCTGGACCCCGCCGCCGACGCGCTGGGCAAGGGCTGGAACATCACCCAGGCCAAGATCGCCATCGGCTCGGGCGGAATTGCGGGCAAGGGCTTCCTGGAGGGTACCCAGAGCCGGCTCAACTTCCTGCCCGAAAAGCAGACCGACTTCATCTGGACCAGCTTCTGCGAGGAGTTCGGCTTTGTCGGCGCCCTGGCGCTGCTGATCCTGTTCGCCACGGTGATTTTCTATGGCGTGCAGACGGCAATGAGCGCCCGCAGCCAGTTCGGCCGGCTGGTGGCGATGGGCATCGTGCTGAACTTCTTCTTCTACATCATGATCAACGGGATGATGGTGATGGGGCTGATCCCGGTGGTGGGCATTCCCATGCCGCTGCTGTCCTATGGCGGCTCGGCCATGATCACGGTGATGCTGGGCTTTGGCATCCTGATGAGCGTGCATATCCACCGCCAGGTCGAGATTCCCCGTTCGGCGGGCGGAATCATCTAGCGGGAAGTGGGCCGCGGGCCTGTGTTTTGGCAATTTTCGGCCCGAAAATCCACCCACAGCCGGTTCCATAAGCCTTTGTAGACAGGGGGATAACCCTCTGTTATGAGGCGCGTCCCTGACCGGGAAAACCAAGCCCGGCGGTCGTCAAAGACGGTAAGGGTGATTAGCTCAGTTGGTAGAGCAGCTGACTCTTAATCAGCTTGTCGTAGGTTCGATCCCTACATCACCCACCACTTTCCTCTCTAAAATCAGTGTCTTACAGTGCCTGCCATGAAACAGGCTCTGATCACCGGCGGCGCGCGTGGCATTGGCTTTGGCATCGCCCAGGCCATGCTGGACGCCGGTTACGCCGTCACCGTCACCGGACTAACCCCCGATGAAGTTGCCGCGGTTCCCGTGCGGCCCCATCTCAGTGCCGTGCGGCTGGACGTTACCAGCGATGCCGACGTGGCGGCTTGCCTGGGGTCGTTCATCCGGCTGGATGCGCTGGTCAATTGCGCCGGCATCATCCTGCGCGAGGGCAAGGAGTTCACCGTCGAAGGCTTTCAAAAAGTCATCGACGTCAATCTCACCGGCACCATGCGCATGTGTGTGGGCGCCAAGCCGCTGCTGGAAAAGCAGGGCGGCGCCATCGTCAACACCGCATCGCTCTGGTCGTTCTTCGGCGGACCGCTGACGCCTGCCTACACCGCCTCCAAGGGCGGCGTGGCGCAGCTCACCAAGGCGCTGGCGGTGGCCTGGGCGCCCACCATCCGCGTCAACGCCATCGCGCCGGGCTGGGTGGAAACCGACCTAACCAAGGCAGCGCAGGCCGATCCGGCGCGCAGCGACGCCATCATCGCCCGCACGCCGTTTGGCCGCTGGGGCAAGCCGGAGGACATTGGCGGCGCGGTGGTGTTCCTGTGTTCCGAAGCTGCCGGTTTCATCACCGGCACGGTTCTGCCGGTCGATGGCGGCTACATAGCCAAATAAAGAAGAAGAGAACCCCGGCGGCGGATGCCGCCCAAAGGAAAGAGACCATGGTCGACCAGAGCCGCATTCCCTATCGCCACCCGCAGCCCAAAGAATCCGCGCCCGAACTGGTGATCCCGTCGGTCATTCCGGAAGACGACCGCATATGGGTGCCGCAGGCCGAGAATGTCTGGTTCAGGCCCCTGTGCCTGTGCGCCTCGCGCGGCTACTGGATGAACCTCCTCAAGGTGCGCAAGTCGGGCGTGCTGTCGCGCCATCGCCATCCCCAGCCGGTGCATGGCTATGTCATCAAGGGCCGCTGGCGTTATCTGGAGCATGACTGGGAAGCGCGCGAAGGTGGCTATGTTTACGAAGCGCCGGGTGAGACCCACACGCTGGTGGTCGACGAGGGCGTGGAAGAGATGATCACGCTGTTCCAGGTCAATGGCGTGATGCTGTATGTCGATCCTGATGGCGCCGTGATGGGATATGAAGACGTCTTCACCAAGATCGACCTGTGCCGCGCCCATTACACCAAGGTCGGGCTGGGCGCCGATTACGTCGATCAGTTCATTCGCTAAGCGGCACGGCGAAATGCGCCGGCGCTTCGCCGCTTAGGTAGCGCGCCATCATTTCCGCGTAAGCCGCCTCCATGTGACGCGCAAAGCGGGCGGTGTCGAACAACGGCGTGGTCAGGCGGTTGGCGGCGAGCTTTTGCGTCACGGCGTTCAGGCGATCCGGTGACCGGGCGAGCGCTACCGCCAGGGCTTCATAATCGGCGGCCATTGTGCAAATCAGTTCTTCCAGCCCGATGGCGGTCAGCAGGCTGGCGGCGACCCGGCCCGGCCAGGTCGAGCCGGTGCAGGTGATGATCGGCACGCCCGCCCACAGCACATCGGCGGCGGTGGTGTGGGCATTGTAGGGCAGGTTGTCGAGCGACAGGTCGGCACATTTCAGCCGCGCCAGATGCTGCGCGGAAGAAACCGGGGCCGCGAAAATCAGCCGCTGGGGATCGATGCCGGCCGCCTGCGCCTGGCGTCGCAGATTGCCTTCGTAAGCCGGATTGTTGCCCGCCAGCAGCCAAAGCACGCTGCCCGGCGCCTGCGCCAGGATGCGCATCCAGCCCGCAAAGGTGTCGGGCGTCAGCTTGTAGCTGCTGTTGAAATTGCAGAAGACGAAAGCGTCGTCGGGCAGGCCGCAGGCGGCGCGGGCAGGCGTTTCGCCCGCGATGTCGCGGCGTGAATCATTCACCCAATAGGTTTCCGGCAGCCACACGACCTGTTCGTCATAAAAGGCGCGTTCGGTTTCGGGGATCACGATGCGGTCGGCCAGGATGTAGTCGATATAGGGCAGGCCCAGCGTGGCCGGAAAACCCATATAGCTGACCTGCACCGGGGCGGGGCGGTGGGCGAAGATGCCCAGCCGTTCGGAGCCGAAATAGCCGTTCAGCGTCACCAGAATGTCGATGCCTTCGCGGCGGATGCGTTCTGCGGCCGCCGCGTCGGACAAGGGCGTGATATCGATGAAGCGGTCGAAGGAGGCCTGCGCCCTTGTGCGGATATGATCGTTCGCCGTGCCGGTGCTGAAGGCGAACAGCTCGAAGCGGCTTTTGTCGTGCTGCTCGTACAGACCGGCCATCAGCAGGCCCACCGCCTGTTCGCGGAAATCACCCGAGACATAGCCGATGCGGATCTTGTCGCGGGGCTCTTGCGCATGCGGCTGGAACGGCTGCGCCGGATAGCGGCCCTGGCCATAGGTGCGCGAACAGATTTGCGAATCCGCCGGATCTTCCATGATCGCCTGATAGGCGAAGGGATGGATCACCAGCTTTCCCGCGCGGACCTCGTGATGGATCGCCGCGACCTGCTGCGCATAATCCGACCAGTCTCCGGCGAACATCTTCAGATGCAGCAGGCTGCCACGCAGCAAAGCGCGGCTTGGTTCCAGCGCCAATGCCTTTTGCAGTTCGGCGGTGGCGCCTGCGTTATCAAGCTTGTCGCTCCATAGCAGGTCGCCGCGATTCTGCAGGCCTTCGGCGAAATCGGGCATCAGGGCGATGGCCTGGTTGAAACTGTCCAGCGCCTCGTCGATCCGGCCCAGGCTGCGCAGCAACAGCCCGCGCCCGTTCCAGGCATCGGCATTGCGTGCATCCACTGCCAGAACCGATTCATAATCGGCCAGCGCGGGGGCGTGGCGGCCCAGCGCCTTCAGCGCCGCGCCCCGGCCCATCAGCGCCGCCGGCTCGCCCGGATGCGACGCCAGCAGACGGTCGAAACTGGTGACGGCGTCGGCGAAACGGCTTTCGCCCACCAGCGCCAGGCCATAATGCACCAGCGCGGCGGGATCGTTCGGATTCAGCGCCAGTGCCCGGCCAATCAGTTGCACGGCCTCGCCGCTATCGCCCTGTTGCAGCCGCAGCATCCCCAGCAGGTACAGCGCCGGAAAGACGTTGGGATCGAGCGCCAGTATCTGCCGGTATAGTGTTTCGGCGTCTGCCAGGCGGCCCTGCTGGTGCAGGGCGATGGCCTGGCGGCCCATTACGTGCAGATCCATGACCGTCAGTCCTTCACGGCGAAGGCTTGGGGCGCGTCGCCTGCCAGCCATTGCCGCCACATCTGTTCATAGGCGGATTCGAGGCGGCGGCGGAACAGATCGGTATCGAAGAGCTCGCAGGTGCCGCGATCCTGTTGCAGCCGGGCGCGCAGGCCCTTCAGCACCGCGCCGTCCGTCGCCAGCCGGAGCGCCAGCGCTTCGTAGTCGGACTGCGTCTCGGTGATCAATTCGGGCAGGCCCGCCGCCGTCAGCAGGCTGGCGCCGACCCGGCCCGCGAACGACTTGCCGCGCAATGTCAGCACCGGCAGTCCGGCCCAGAGGGCGTCGCTGGCGGTGGTGTGGGCATTGTAAGGCAGGCTGTCGAGGAAAAGGTCGGCCAGGCCAAGCCGCGCCAAGTGGTCGGCCTGCGCCCGGTCGGGTGCGAAAAATATGCGCGTCCCCGACACGCCCTGGGCCTGCGCTGCCTGGCGGATATTGTCGGCAAAGGGCGCGGGGCTTTGCAGCAGCCACAACAGGCTGCCGTCCACCTGTTTCAGAATGTGCATCCAGCCGGCAAAGGTACCCGGCGTCAGCTTGTAGGCATTGTTGAAGTTGCAGAACACAAGGCCGTCTGCCGGAAGTCCCGCTTCGGCGCGGCTGGGGGTGGGCGCCAAAACGCGGCCCTTGTTGTCGTTGGCCTGGTAGCTGCCGGGCAGGGTGACGACCTTCTCGTCATAAAAGCGCTGCTCATCCTGCGGGATCACGATGCGGTCGGCGATGATGTAATCGATATAGGACGCGCCCAAGGTGGCGGGAAAGCCGAGATAATTGACCTGAACCGGCGCGGGGCGCCGCGCGAACACGCCCATGCGCAGCTTCCCGAAATAGCCGTTGAGATTGACCAGTATGTCGATCCGTTCGGCGCGGATGCGTGCCGCGGCGCCTTCATCCGACAGGCCGGAAATGTCGATCCACTGGTCGAAGCTTTTTTCCAGCCGGGCGCGCATGGGGCTGTGGTCATTGATCCCGTTGTCCAGGGCGATCAGCTCGAAGCGGCTTTTGTCATGGGCCTCGTACAGGCCTGCCATCAGGATCTGGGTCGCCTGCTGGCGAAATTCGCCCGACACATAGCCGATGCGGATTTTCGCGGCGTTCCTGCGCGCGGTGCGGTCATGGGCAGCGGCGGGGACTTCGAGATACATGTCGCGCGCCCAGATGCGGCTGCAGCTCTGCAAATCCGCCGGATCGTCGGAGGCTGCCTGATACATGAAAGGCCGCGCCGCGCGTTTGCCTGCACGCACATCGGCGTCCAGCTGCGCCTTGCGGGAGTCGAAATCGCTCCAGTCGGCCACGCACATCTTGAGGTGCAGCACCTCGCCGGCGGCATAGGGATGATCGGGGTCCAGGGCCAGAGCCTGCTCCAGATCCGCCAGCGCGGGCGCATAGTGTTGCTTGTCCGACCACCAGGTGTAGCCGCGGTTGTTCAGCGCCTCGCTATAGCCCGGTTGCAGGGCGATGGCCTGGCCGAAGCTTTCGATCGCTTCATCAAAGCGTCCCATGTCGCGCAGGACATTGCCGCGGCTGTTCCAGGCGGCGGCGCTTTGCGGCGCAATTGCCAGTACCCGGTCAAAACTGGCCAGCGCTTCTGCGTGCCGCCCCAGGTCGCGCAGCGCCAGGCCGCGATTGCCCCAGCTTTCCGCCGATTGCGGCTCCAGCGCCAGGGCGCGTTCGAAACTGGCCAGCGCCTCGGCGGGGCGCTTCAGGTTCCACAGCGCCACGCCGCGATGGTTGAACAGCCTGGGGTCCTGCGCGCCTGTGGTCATCACGGCGTCGAAGGCGGCCAGCGCCTGGTCGGCCTGTTTCAGGTTCATCAGCGCGATGCCAAGGCTGTAGCGCGCGCTGGCATTGTCGGGGGAAATGCGCAGCGCGTCCTGCAGAAAGCGCGCAGCATCTTCGTTGCGGCCCTGCTGCATCCGCATCAGGCCCAGATAGTAATGCGGGCCGAACAGGCTCGGATCGGCATCCAGGATCTGCCGATAGAGCGCTTCGGCGCCTGCGAAATCGCCCTGCTGATGGATGCGGACGGCCTGTTCGGCAAGGGCCTTGAGGTCCGTCACAGCTGCTAGTCCTTTACGGCGAAGGCCTGCGGCGCGTCCCCGGCCAGCCAGCGCTGCCACATCTGCTGATAGGCATCTTCCATGTGGCGCGTGAAGCGGGCGGTATCGAACAGTTCGCCCTTGTCGCGCTTGGCGACGACCTTGCCGCGCAGGGCCTTCAGCGCCTCGGCGTCGCTGGCCAGCATGATGGCCCGGGCTTCATAGTCCGCCTGGCTTTCGGTCACCAGCTCGGGAAGGCCCGCATTCAGCAGCAGGCTGGCCGCCACGCGGCCCACAAAGGTGCTGCCGCGCCGGGTCAGGATCGGCACGCCCGCCCACAGGGCATCGCCCGCGGTGGTGTGGGCGTTGTAGGGAAGGCTGTCGAGCGACAGGTCGGCCAGCGCGGTGCGCGCCAGATGTTCCTGCGGTGGCTTGTTGGGGGCGAAGATGATGCGTTCGCCCGCAACGCCATGGCTCTGGGCTTCCTTGCGGATGTTGTCGGCAAAGGGCGCCTGGCTGTCCAGCAGCCACAGCACGCTGCCGTCCACCTGTTTGAGGATACGCATCCATCCGGCAAAAGTGTCGGGCGTCAGCTTGTAGGCATTGTTGAAATTGCAGAAGACGAAGCCCTTGTCCGGCAGGCCTGCTTCGGCGCGGCTGGGGATTTTGCCCAGTGTGCGACCCTTGTCGTCATTGGCCAGATAGCAGCCCGGCAGGATCGCGACCTTCTCGTCATAGAAGCGCTGCTCATCGTCGGGGATCACGACCTTGTCGGCGACGATGTAATCCATGTAGGGCGCGCCCAGCGTGGCGGGGAAGCCCAGATAGTTCACCTGCACCGGCGCGGGCCGGCGGGCGAACACGCCCATGCGGGTCTTGCCGAAATAGCCGTTGAGATTGACGAGAATATCGATCTCTTCGGCGCGGATGCGCGCGGCGGCATCTTCGTCCGACAGGCCGGAAATGTCGATCCACTTGTCGAAGGCCTTTTCCAGCCGCTCGCGCATGGCGGTGCCGTCGCTGGCGCCGTTGTCCAGCGCGACAAGTTCGAACTTGTCCTTGTCATGGGCGTCGTACAGGCCGGCCATCAGGATCTGCACCGCCTGTTCGCGAAATTCGCCGGATGAATAGCCGATGCGGATTTTCTTGTGGTTTTTACGCGCGGCGCGGTCGTGCGGCACACCGGGATTTTCCGGGTACATGTCGCGCGCCCAGATGCGGCTGCAGGCCTGCATATCGGCCGGGCTTTCCGCCAGGGCCTGATACATGAACGGCCGCGCCACGCGCTGGCCAAAGCGGATGGCGTCATCCAGCGCGGATTTCTGCGCGGTGAAATCGGTCCAGTCCGCGCCGAACATGTTCAGGTGCAGCAGCTCGCCCTGGGAATAGGGATGCTCGGGGTCGAGCAGCAAAACCCGCCTGAGGTCGGCGATCGCCGGTTCGTATTCGCGCTTTTCGGTCCACCACAGATTGCCGCGATTGCTCACCGCATCAACATAATCGGGGCGGATGGCCAGCGCCTTGCCGTAGCTATCAATCGCATCGTCCAGGCGGCGCATGTCGCGCAGCACGTTGCCGCGATTGTTCCAGGCGGCCGGATCGCGCGGCGTCAGGGTCAGCAGCATGTCGAAACTGGCCAACGCTTCGTCGTAGCGGGCCAGATCGCGCAGCGCCAGGCCGCGATTGCCCCAGGCTTCGGCGAAATGCGCCTCGATCGCCAGGGTCCGCTCGAAGCTGGCCAGCGCTTCGGCCGGACGTTTGAGGAGCCACAGCGCCACGCCGCGATTGTTGAACAGTTCGGCATTGTCGGGCTGCGCGCCCATCACGCTTTCGAAAGCGACCAGCGCCTCGGCGGCGCGCTGCGAGTCCAGCAGCGCCACCGCCATATTGTAGCGGGCATCGATATAATCCGGCTGCAGCGAAAGGGCGCGCTCGTAGGCGGCGATGGATTCGGGCAGGCGGCGCATCGCGCGCAGCGCCAGGCCGCGATTGTTCAGTGCCATCACATTGCCAGGCTGCATCGTCAGCACGCGGTCATAGCTGGCCAGCGCGTCATCGAGCTGGCCCATGGCCGACTGCGCCACGCCGCGGTTGATCAGGGCGGAAATCATTTCCGGGCGCATCACCAGGGCGCGGTCATAGGCTTCCACCGCCATTTCGAAGCGGTGCATGTTGGCCAGCGCCACGCCGCGATTGTAATGGGCTTCGGGCAGATTGCTTTCGATGGTCAGCGCCTTGTCAAAGGCTTCCAGCGCTTCGGGGCTGCGGCCCGCGCCCTGCAGCGCCATGCCGTAATTCATCAGCGCGCCCAGATTGTCGGGCGAAATCTGCAAGGCTTCGCCAAGGTAGGTCGCGGCTTCCGCGTTGCGGCCCTGTTGCAGGCGCATCAGGCCCAGATAGTAGCGTGGCCCGAACAGGCCGGGATCGGCATTCAGAATCTGGAGATAGATTTTCTCGGCGCCGGCCAGGTCGCCCTGCTGGTGGATGCGGACGGCCTCTTCGGCCAGGGCTTTCAGATCCAGAACTTCCATTTTCTTGTCTTTCTTGCCGATTGGCTCGGGATTGTCTCAGGACTGGGAGGCGGCCTGCGCCACGGCCAGCGCGGTCATGTTGACGATGCCGCGCGCCGTCACCGACGGCACCATCACATGCACCGGCTTGTCGACGCCCAGCAGAAGCGGGCCGACCAGGAGGCCTTCGGTCGCTGCCGACAGCAGGGTCAGCGCAATGTTCGCGGCATCCAGCGATGGCATCACAAGCAGGTTGGCCGAACCGGTGAGCGGGCTGGTCGACACATAGCGTCCGCGCAGCACATCGCTGAGCGCGGCGTCGGCATGCATTTCGCCGTCCAGTTCAAAATCCGGCTCGGCGTCGCGCAGGATGCGCATGGCGGCGCGCATCTTGCGGGCGCTTGGGGAATCCGAACTGCCGAAGCTGGAATGCGACAGCAGCGCCGCCTTGGGGGCGAGGCCAAAGCGGCGCACGCTCTTGGCCGCCAGCAGCGTCATTTCGGCGATCTGCTCGGCGGTAGGGTCCAGGTTCAGGTGCGTGTCGCAGAAGAACAGCGCGCCGTTGGGCAGGATCAGCGCCGACAGCGAATAAAGCCGGCTGGCGGTCGCCTGGCGCGGAATGATGGGCAGGATGTTGGCGAGCTGGCGCGTCCAGTCGCCCAGGCCGCCGCACAGCGCGGCATCGACAAGGCCTGCTTCCAGCATCATGGCGGCGGCGATGCCGTGGCGGCTGACGATCCAGCGCGCCGCCGATTCCGGCTGCACGCCGCGCCGTTCCACCAGCCGCTGATAGCGTTCGGTGAGCGGGCCGATGATCTCCTGGTCGGTTTGCGGATCGACGATCTTGACCTGCTTGTTGAAGTCCAGCCGCAGGCCCAGCTTCCGGGTCTTTTCGATGATGACGTCGCGGCGGCCGATCAGCGTGGGATGGGCCAGGCCTTCATCCACCACCGTCTGCACCGCGCGCAGCACGCGTTCTTCCTCGGCCTCGGCATAGACCACGCGGGCCGGGCTTTGGCGGGCGACTTCGAACACCGGGCGCATCAATTGGCCGGAGCGGTAGACGAATTTTTCCAGCTCGTTCTCGTAGGCGTCGAAGTCTTCAATGGGGCGGCGGGCCACGCCGGATTCCATGGCGGCGCGCGCCACGGCGGGTGCGATCGACAGGATCAGTCGCGGGTCGAACGGCTTGGGAATGATGTATTCGGCGCCAAAGCCCGGCGCATGACCGCCGTAAGCAGCTGCCACGACATCGCTGGTCTCGGCACGGGCCAGCGCGGCGATGGCTTCCACCGCCGCGACCTTCATCGGCTCGTTGATGGTGGTGGCATCGACATCCAGCGCCCCGCGGAACACGAACGGGAAGCACAAGACATTGTTGACCTGGTTGGCATAGTCCGAACGGCCGGTGGCGATAATGGCGTCGGGACGCGCGGCCTTGGCCAGTTCAGGCAGGATTTCCGGATCGGGATTGGCCAGCGCCAGGATCAGGGGCTTTTCCGCCATCTGCGGCAGCCATTCGGGCTTGAGCACATTGGGGGCGGAAAGCCCCAGGAACACGTCTGCCCCCACCAGCACATCGCCCAGCGTGCGGGCGTCGGTATTGCGGGCGAAGCGCGCCATGTTGGGCGGCATCTCGTCGCCGCGATCCTTGTGCACCACGCCCTTGATGTCGGTCAGGGTGACATTGTCGATGGGAAGGCCCATCGCCACCAGCAGATCGACACAGGCCAGCGCCGCGGCGCCGGCGCCGCTGGTCACCAGCTTCACATCGGTAAGCTGCTTGCCCTGGAGCACCAGTCCGTTGCGGATGGCGGCGGCGCAGACGATGGCGGTGCCATGCTGGTCGTCATGGAAGACCGGAATCTTCATGCGCTCGCGCAGCTTCTTCTCGATGATGAAGCATTCGGGCGCCTTGATGTCTTCCAGGTTGATGCCGCCAAAAGTCGGCTCCAGCGCGGCGACGATGTCGACGAAGCGGTCGATGTCCAGCTCGGCCACTTCCAGGTCGAACACGTCGATGCCGGCGAATTTCTTGAAAAGGACGGCCTTGCCTTCCATCACCGGCTTGGACGCCAGCGGGCCGATATTGCCCAGGCCCAGCACCGCGGTGCCGTTGGTGATGACGGCGACCAGATTGCCGCGCGCGGTCAGCTCGCGCGCCTGGGCGGGATCTTCCACGATGGCCTCGCAGGCCGCCGCGACGCCGGGGGAATAGGCCAGCGCCAGGTCGCGTTGATTCGCCATGCGCTTTGTGGCTTCCACCGACAATTTGCCCGGGCGCGGCAGGCGGTGATAGGCGAGGGCTGCCTTGCGAAAATCGTCGTCCATGGAAAGGCCTTTTATGGATGCGGGGTAATTGGCAGCTGGGGGGGCTAAAATCAATCCTGTCCCCCGGTTTTTGCCCGGTTTTCCGCCATTTTCGGCGGAACTGCGCCCTTTGCCGGACGTTCTTGCGACGGGGTGCGTCGCTGGTGCGAAGAACCGATTTCAGACCAGCGCCGATAGGCTAGTTTGGCGGCCATTGATTTGGTCGATTCTGGACTTCGCCACAGCGCGCGCCATTGAGGAGTTTTCATGCAGATTGGGATCGTCGGACTGGGCCGCATGGGAGCCAATATCGGCCGCCGTCTGATGAAGTACGGCCATAGCGTGGTCGGCTATGACGCCAGCCCCGACATGGTGAAGGCGGTGGAGGGGGCGACAGCCGCCAGCAGTCTGGAAGATGTGGTGGCCAAGCTGGACGCGCCCCGCACCGTCTGGGTGATGCTGCCGTCCGGCAAGATCACCGAAGAAACCATTGCCGCGTTGGGCAGTCTGTTGGCGAAGGGCGATACGATCATCGATGGCGGCAATACCTTTTTCAAAGACGATATCCGCCGCGCCAAAGAGCTTGCCAAGAAGGGCATCAACTATATCGATGTCGGGACGTCGGGCGGCGTTTGGGGGTTGGACCGCGGCTATTGCATGATGATCGGCGGCGACACGGCGCAAGTGCAGCGGCTCGATCCCATCTTCAAGACGCTGGCGCCGGGCGCCGGCGACATCGCCAAGACACCCAACCGCGACAAGAACGATCCGCGCGTGACCGAAGGGTATATGCATGCCGGTCCCGCCGGTGCGGGCCACTTCGTCAAGATGGTCCATAACGGCATCGAATATGGGTTGATGCAGGCCTATGCCGAAGGCTTCGACATCATGCGCGGCAGGAACAGCGAAAAGCTGCCGGAAGACGAACGCTTCGACATCAATGTCTCCGACGTTGCCGAAGTGTGGCGGCGCGGCAGCGTGGTGGCATCCTGGCTGCTCGACCTCACCGCCATCGCCTTGTCCAAGTCTGAAAAGCTGGACGAGTTCACAGGCAAGGTGGAAGACAGCGGCGAGGGCCGCTGGACGGTGCAGGCGGCGGTGGATGAGGCCGTGGCGGCGCCGGTGATCACCGCGGCGCTGTTCTCGCGCTTCCGCTCGCGCAGCGACAATACCTTCGGCGAAAAGCTGCTGTCGGCGATGCGCAAGGAATTTGGCGGCCATATCGAAAGCGTGGTGCCGGAACGCAAGGCGAGGGATGAAGACAAGTGAGCAACCTGTCCCACAAGAACCCGCCGCCACCCTGCGCCATCGTGATTTTCGGCGCCAGCGGTGATCTGACCAAGCGGCTGATCGTGCCCGCGCTTTACAATCTGGCCCGCACCGGCTTGTTGCCGGAGCGGCTGTCGCTGGTGGGCATCGGCCATAGCGAAAAGACCAGCGAGCAATGGCGCGATGACTTGCGCGCGTTTCTGGAACAGGTTCTGGCCAAGACCGAGCAGGCCATTGACGAAAATCTGTGGAAGGCCGTGTCGCGGCACATGACCTTCCTGACCGGCGATTTTGAGAAGCCTGAAACCTATACGGCTCTGGACGGGCTGCTCAGCAAGATCGACGAGGAACTGGGGCTGGACGGCAATGTGCTGTTCTACCTGGCGACCGCCGATCACTTCTTCGCCACCATCGCCGGCCGGCTGGGCGAGGCCGGATTGGTGTCATCGGAGGCCAAGGGCTTTCGCCGCCTGATCGTGGAAAAGCCGTTCGGGCACGACCTGGATTCGGCCCGCGCGCTGAACAAGCATCTGCTGAAATATCTGAAAGAAGAACAGATCTACCGCATCGATCACTTTCTCGGAAAAGAGACGGTGCAGAACATCATGGCGCTGCGCTTCGCCAATGGCTTGTTCGAGCCGATCTGGAATCGCGACCGCATCGACCATGTTCAGATCACCGTGGCCGAAAGCATCGGTATCGAGACACGCGGCAAGTTCTATGAAGCCACCGGTGCCCTGCGCGACATGGTGCCCAATCACCTGTTCCAGCTCGTGGCCATGACGGCGATGGAGCCGCCGGTGTCCTTTGATGCCGAGGATATCCGCGCCAAGAAGGCCGAGCTGTTCAAGGCCATTCATCCGCTGGCCCTGACCGATGTGGTGCGCGGCCAGTATGATGCCGGTATCGTGGCCGGCGAGACGGCGCGGGCCTATCGTGCCGAAGACAATGTCGCCAGGGATTCCACCGTCGAAACCTATACTGCCATGCGGTTGATGATCGACAATTGGCGCTGGGCGGGGGTGCCGTTCTACCTGCGCACCGGCAAGCGGCTGAACATCCGCTCCAGTGAGATCGCGATCCGTTTCAAGCAGGCGCCCTACGCGCTGTTCCGCGACACGCCGGTGGATGAACTGGATGCCGACTGGCTGATCCTGCGCATTCAGCCGGATGAAGGCATCCGTCTGCGCTTCAACGCCAAGCGTCCGGGGCCGTCCATGACGCTGGAAAGCGTTTCGATGAAATTCAACTACAAGGACTATTTCCATCAGGCGCCGGCGGTCGGCTATGAGACGCTGATCTATGACTGCCTGATCGGTGACGCCACGCTATTCCAGCGCGCCGACCAGGTAGAATCGGCCTGGGCGCTGGTCGAACCCGTTTTGAAAGGCTGGGCCAACACCACGCCGCGGCATTTCCCCAATTATGCGGCCGGCAGCGAAGGCCCGATCGCGGCGAACGACCTGCTCGCCAAGGATGGCCGGTCCTGGCGCGCGATCCGCATCCTGGGCGGCAAATGACCGGCATTGCTGGCACAATTGAAGTGATGAAAGACGCCGACGCGCTGGCCGCGCGCGCGGCGCAGATCATTGCCGGACGCGTGGCGACGGCGACTGCGCCCTACCGCGTGGTGCTGTCGGGCGGATCGACGCCCCGCGCTGCCTACCAGTTGCTGGCGCAGCAAGATGTGAACTGGGGTTGCGCCGAGCTGTTTTTCAGCGATGAACGGTTCGTGCTGCCCGATCACAAGGATTCCAATTACCGCATGGTGCGTGACACGTTGCTGGCGGGCGGCAAGGTCGAACCGCGCAAGCTGCTGGCCATTCCCACCGACCAGACCCCGCAAAGCGCCGCCGACCGCTATGACGAGATGCTGCGCCAGCAGTATGGCGCCAGCATCCTGGAAGAGGGCGTGCCGCTGTTTCATCTGACGCTGCTGGGGTTGGGCGATGACGGCCATACCGCCTCGCTGCTGCCGGGGCAGCCGGTGCTGAAAGAGCGCGAGCGTTGGGCGGCGGCGGTGCCGGAAGGCCGCGGCGAGCCGCGCATCACGCTGACCTATCCGGCGCTGGAATCCAGCGCGCTTATCATTTTCCTGGTGTCGGGCGCGGCCAAGCGCGATGCGCTGGCGCAGGCGCGCGGTGGCGGCTTGCCGGCGGGCGCGCTGAAGCCCCAGGGTGAAGTCTTGTGGCTGGTGGATGCGGCAGCGGCCGGCGAAGAAGATCAGGGATACGGTTTTTAACATGGCGATCAAGGCCAAGCGCATTCTTTGCATCGATATCGGCGCCAGCGGGCTGAAGGCGGCCATCATCGGCCCGACCGGGAAATTCCTGAAAGACCGCGTGCGGGTAAAGACGCCCGCCCAGCGCACGCCGCGCGATATTGTGCCGGTGCTGCTGGACCTGGTGAAGCCGCTGGGCGCATTCGACCATGTCACCATCGGTTTTCCCGGCATGGTCAAGGCGGGCAAGGTGGTGACCGCGCCGAATTTCGGCACCGAAGACTGGGCGAATTTTCCGCTGACTGCGGTGATGCGCAAGAAGCTCAAGGCGCCGGTCAAGCTTTTGAACGATGCCGATGTGCAAGGCCTGGCGGTGATCAAGGGCAAGGGGCTGGAGCTGGTCTGCACGCTGGGCACCGGGTTCGGCACCGCCTGGTTTCGCGACGGCACACTGATGCCGCACATGGATCTGGCGCATCTGACGCTTCACCGGAAAAACGATTTCGACGTGCTGGTGGGCGACAAGACCCGCCGCAAGATCGGCAACCGCCACTGGAACAAGCGCATCAAAAAGCTGATCGGCGTGCTTGATACGGTTTTCAATTATGATCACCTGTATCTGGGCGGCGGCAATTCCAGCCTGATCGATTTCAAGCTGCCGCATAATGTAACCACCGTCGACAATGACGCCGGGATGGAAGGTGGCGCGTTCGCCTGGACGCGCCACACGACTTAATGTGCCTGTAAGGGAATCCCTTACAGCCAGCGTCGATAATCGTCTCTATTCAGGGAACCCGTTGAGGGGGTTGAGCGTTTCGATCCTATTGGATCGAAGCCCATTTCATCACGCGTTTTTGAAGCCGGACCACAACGACGGAAGCGTATATGATGCCGCCCGTGAGTGGAAACACCGCTCTGTTACTGGATATTGACGGCACTTTGCTGGATTTGGCGCGCACGCCGGATCGCGTCAAAGTCCCGGCCGAGCTGCTGCGTTCGCTGGAAAAGCTTTCGCACCAGCTTCACGGCGCGGTGGCCTTTGTCAGCGGACGTTCGCTGGAAAGCATCGACACGCTGTTCGCGCCATTTCAGCCCGCGGCCATCGGCGCCCATGGCGGCGAAATACGCGGCGTGGATGGCGAGGTGACCCGCATCGCGCCCTTGCCCGACTCCATCTGCGAAATCTTCGCCGGCCTGGCGGAGCATATTCCGGGCCTTCTGCTGGAAGACAAGAAGTCAGCCCTGGCATTGCATTACCGGCTGGCGCCGGAAGCCGAGCCGGTTCTGAAATCGGCCATGGAAAAGCATGCGGCGCTGTTCGCCGCCGAAAAGGTGAACATCCTGCATGGCAAGGCGGTGATCGAGGTGCGGCCCCATGGCATCGACAAGGGCAGCGCGGTGCTCAAACTGGCGAGGCAGAAGCCTTTCAAGGGACGCGCCGTACTGTTCGGCGGTGACGACACCACCGACATGGATGTTTTCCGTATCCTGCCCGAGCTGGGCGGGCGCGGCTTTTCGGTGGGAAGGCGTTTTGCCGGGGCTGAACATGTTTTCGACACGCCGCGCGCCGTGCGCCAGTGGCTGTCGCGTGTGGCGGAACGGGGCGTGAAATGAGCGAGTGTCCGGCCGACCTGGCCATTATCGGCAATGGCTGCACCGCCGCGCTGGTCAACAGCCGGGGGCAGTTGGTGTGGTGGTGCTTTCCGCGTTTCGACAGCGATCCGGTGTTCAGTCGCCTGATCGCAGGTGACGAGGAAAAAGGCTTTTCCGACGTGGTGCTGGACCGGCAGGTGGATTGCCAGTCCTCCTATGACCGCAACACCGCCATCGTGGTGACGGTCCTGACGGCCCAAGACGGTTCGCAGGTGCGCATCACCGATTTCGCGCCGCGCCTGCGCAATTTCGAGCGGCTGCTGCGTCCGCCGCAATTGATGCGCATCATCGAGCCCATCGCGGGGCTACCGCGCATCGCGATCCGGGTACGACCGACCCAGTTCTACGGCAATCCGATGAAACGCCGGGTGGTGGGCTCCAGCCATGTCACCTATGGCGAGCCGGCGCTGATCCGTCTGACCACCGATGCCGCGCTGTCTTACATCCAGCAGGAAACGCCCTTTGCGCTCACCAAGCCGGTGCATCTGGTGTTTGGCCCCGATGAACCGTTCCTGGGCGACATCGCCGCCACGGTGCGTGATTTCCGCCAGCGCACCAGTGACTACTGGCGCGAATGGGTGCGGCGTCTGTCCATCGCCTATGAATGGCAGGAATCGTCGATCTGTGCCGCCATCACGCTCAAGCTGTGCAGCTTCGAGGAAACCGGCGGCATCGTCGCGGCGCTGACTACCTCGCTGCCCGAAGCGCCGCATTCGGGGCGCAACTGGGACTATCGCTATTGCTGGCTGCGCGACGCCTATTTCGTGGTCAAGGCGCTGAACGCCATCGGCGCCACCCAGACCATGGAACAGTATATCGCCTATATCCTGTCGATTGCGGGCAATGAAGACACGCTCAAGCCCTGTTACGGCATCGTGCCGTCGGATGATCTGATGGAATGGATCGCGCCCGACCTGAAAGGTTTTGAAGGCCATGGCCCGGTGCGCATCGGCAATGCCGCCGTGGATCAGGTGCAGCATGATGCCTATGGCAGCGTGATCCTGGCGGCGACACCGATGTTCTTCGACAAGCGCCTGCCGGTGCCCGGTGATGAGCCGCTGTTGCGGCTGCTGGAGAAGATGGCGCAGCAATGCGCCAACCTGGCGCTCGAACCCGATGCCGGCATCTGGGAATATCGCGGCCGCAAGCGGGTTCATACGCACAGCGCCGCCATGTGCTGGGCCGGCATCAGCCGTACCGCCGCCATCGCCGCGCGGCTGGGCCTGGTGGACCGCATGCAGCACTGGCAGGGGCTGGCCGATTCCGTCGGCGAGGAATTGCTCAAGCGGGTGTGGAACGAGAAGCGCCAGGCCTTCACCGCGGCTGAAGGCATCACCGACATGGATGCCAGCGTGCTGCTGCTGCCCGAACTGGGCCTGATCGATCCGAAGGATCCGCGCTTTGCCGCCACGGTGGCGGCCATCGAAGAAGATCTGGTGCGTGGTCAGCATGTCATGCGCTATGCGGCGGAAGACGATTTCGGCCTGCCCGAAACCGAATTCCTGGTCTACCGCTTCTGGCTGATTGATGCGCTGGCGGCGCTGGGACGGCGCGAGGAAGCGCGCGAGCGCTATCAGGACGCGCTTTCCTTGCGCAACAGTTACGGCCTGCTGGCCGAGGACATTCATCCGCAGACCGGCGCCTTATGGGGCAATTTCCCCCAGACCTATTCGATGGCGGGCGTCATTCTCAGCGCGATGCGGCTGAGCCAGAGCTGGGAGGAACGCTATTGGCGCGCATCTTCATAATTTCCAACCGCGTCGCGGTTCCCAAGGCTGGGGTTCAGCCCGGTGGTCTGGAAGTGGTGCTCAAATCGACGCTGAAAAAGCATTCCTGTGTGTGGCTGGGATGGAGCGGCAAGATCAATGATTCGCCGCGTACCCACACCATCAAGAAGGGCAAGAACAGCTACACCATTCTTGATCTGAGACCGGAAGACTTCGACGAGTATTACAACGGTTTCGCCAACAGGGTTCTTTGGCCGATCTTTCACTACCGCATCGATCTGGCGGAGTTTTCGCGCCGCGATCTGTCCGGCTATCTGCGGGTCAACGAACAGTTCGCCGACGAACTGGCCAAGCTGCTGGAGCCCGACGATATCGTCTGGGTCCATGACTATCATTTGATACCCCTGGCGCAGGCGCTTCAGGCTCGCGGGTTGAACAACCAGATCGGTTTCTTCCTGCATATTCCGCTGCCGCCGCCGGAAATCCTCACCGCCATGCCGCATCATGAGAAATTGATTCCGGCGCTGGGGGCCTATGACCTGGTGGGATTCCAGACCGACGGCGATGCCGCCAATTTCGCACGCTATCTGGCCAAAGAGCTGGGCACGCCCTCTCACATGTCGATGACGCTTGGCAGCGGCGATCGCGCGATGCGCCTGGGCGCCTTTCCGGTCGGGATCGAAACCCGGCAATTCAACCGCCTCGCCAGCCGCGCGGTGCGTACCAACTTCGTGCGCAAGGTGGTCGATTCCATACCGGGCAAGCTGATCATCGGCGTTGACCGGCTGGATTATTCCAAGGGTATCGCGCAGCGCATGGAGGGCTATGAACGCTTCCTGCGCGAACATCCGGAGTGGACCGGCAAGGTCACTTACCTGCAGATCACGCCCAAAAGCCGCAGCCAGATCAAGGAATATGCCGAGATCGAGCAGGCTGTCAGCTCCGCCGCGGGCCGCATTAATGGCGCGTTCAGCGAAGCAGCGTGGACGCCGGTGCGCTATGTCAATCGCGCTTACAGCCGGACGGCCCTTGCGGGGCTGTATGCGGCCTCGCAAGTCGGGCTGGTCACGCCGGTGCGTGACGGCATGAATTTGGTGGCCAAGGAGTATGTCGCCGCGCAGAACCCGGATGATCCGGGCGTACTGATCCTGTCGCGTTTTGCCGGTGCGGCTGATGAATTCCGCGCCGCCTTGCTGGTCAATCCCTATGATCCCGATGCGGTGGGCGCGGCGATCGCCCGCGCCATGGCCATGCCGCTGGAAGAACGCAAACAGCGTCATGCCGAGCTTTATGGCGCCTTGCTGCGCAACGACATTTCCGACTGGGGTGATCGCTTTCTTAAAGCCCTGGCGGTGCCTGAGAAGGGCAACGCCGCGCGGCAGGCGGCGCTGCGGGACAATCTGACTGCGCTGTGAGCCGTCAGCTTTTGTCGAGCTTCAGGGCCGCCAGCGCCAGCGCCACCCAGCCGGCCATCAGGCTCAGACCACCCAGCGGCGTGATCATGCCCAGCCTGGTGATGCCGGTCAGCGCCAGCACATAAAGCGAGCCGGAAAACAGCAAAGTGCCGATCAGGAAGAGAATGCCGGCGGCGTTGGCCAGTCGCGCGGCGCGGCCACGCACGGCGAACGCGGCCAGGCCCATCGCCAGCGCGTGATACATCTGATAGCGCGCGCCGGTTTCGAAGTTCGCCAGCATCCGCGGGCTCAGGCGCGAGTCCAGCCCGTGGGCGGCGAACGCGCCCAGCAGCACGCCCAGAAAGCCCAGAGCCGCACTCAGGAAAAGCCATCGCCGCATGGCCGCAAGTTATAGACAGTCCCGATGCGGTTTGCGAATTTGAAGAGCAACTGTTCAAGGACTCCCATGCCCGAATTCGTCACCGCCAGCGACGGCGTCTCCCTGGCTTTCGAGCGTCTGGGTGAAGGCCCCGCCATTGTGCTGGTGCACGGCTTCGGCTCCAGCCGGATGCAGAACTGGAAATCGACCGGCTGGTATGGCGGCGTGACCGAAGCCGGCTTTTCTCTGGTGGCGATGGACTGCCGCGGCCATGGCGACAGCGGCAAGCCGCATGATCAGGACGCCTATGGTCATGACCGCATGGCGGACGACGTTGTGTCCGTGATGGAGGCCGCCGGGCTGTCCAGCGCCTTGGTGTGCGGCTATTCGATGGGCGGCTTTATCGGCCTGCGGCTGCTGGCGGCGCATCCCGGGCGCATTATCAAGCTGGCGATTGCCGGCGTCGGCGAGAACTATCTGAAAGACGCCATCACCGCGCCTGAGGCCCGCGCGGCGCTGGCGGACGCGCTGCTGACCGAGGACAAGGATTCCATTACCGATGCGCGGGGCAGGATGTTTCGCGCTTTCGCCGACCAGCCGGGCAAAGACCGCTTTGCGCTCGCGGCCTGCATGCGGGCCATGTCGCCGCGCCTTGCGCCTGCCACACTTGCGGCCTTGGCGCGGCCGATTCTTGTCGTTGCCGGCGCATTGGACGACACCGCCGGGCACCCCGCGCCATTGGCGCAGACCTTTGCCGATGGCCGCGCCGCGGTCATTCCAAACCGCGATCACATGTCAGCGGTTGGCGACCGGCATACCCGCCAGGCCGTCATCGACTTTTTCAAAGTCTGACGCAACCGATCCCAGCGTACATTCGTTTCCACTCTGCGGGATATCTCGCGTACGCCGCATTTCATGGCGGTGGTGAATTTATTGTCCGTGTACTGACGAGATATTTGATGGGTATCAATTCATGCTCTGTATTTTTGCAAACCGCGACCACCAGGTACGTTTCCGTACTGAAATAAGCGTATGTTTTCCGCGACATAGCGGTATTTTGCCCATGCTGTCGGACGATTCAGGGGGCAACGCGCAACGTCTTGAGGGGGGCGTTACGCAAATCATAATTGGGCTGGTTTGATGCTGGAAGCGCATGCACGCGCCGGAATTCGCAACCGGATTCTGCAGAAGATTTCTCTTGAGGATTGGGACCTGATCGGTCCGCACTTGGAAGCCGTGACGCTGAAGGAGCGTCAGGTGATCGAGGTGCCGGGCAAGCCGATTACCCATGCCTGTTTCCTCGAGATCGGCGTCGCATCCGTCGTGGCGGTCGATGCCGAAGATCATCGCATCGAAGTCGGCGTCATCGGCTATGAGGGCGTCACCGGCGTGCCGCTGATCATGGGTGATCCCGTGGCGCAGCATTCCACCTACATGCAGATCGGCGGTAGCGGCTACCGCATTTCGCAGGAGGTGTTCAGCGCCGCCATCGACCAAAGCGAAAGCCTGCGCACCTTGTTCCTGAAGTCGGCTCAGGGCTTCATGATCCAGATTTCCCATACCGCGCTCGCCAACGGCCGCGCCAAGCTGGAACAGCGCCTGGCGCGTTGGCTGCTGATGGCCCATGACCGCACCACGTCCGATGCGGTGCCACTGACCCATGAATTCCTGGCGGTGATGCTGGGCGTGCGCCGCGCCGGCGTTACGGTGGCGATCCATGGCTTTGAGGCGCGCGGGTTGGTGACGACGCGGCGCGGCCAACTGACCATCGTCAATCGCGCCGGCATCGAGCAGGTGGCAGGAAGCTTCTATGGAACTCCGGAAGCCGAATTGAAGCGGCTTCTCGAAGGCAATTAGGGCTGGATTTTTCCCGTGTGTACGTGATTTGTTCACGTCATGCTGCCCCCCCAATTTCAAGAATGGTTCGCCGCGCGCGGTTGGCAGCCCCGCGCCCATCAGCTTGCGCTGGTGGACCATGCCGCACGGGGGCAAAGCGTGCTGCTGGTCGTGCCCACGGGCGGCGGCAAGACGCTGGCCGGCTTTCTGCCCAGCCTGATAGACATGGCGAGTAGACCCAGGCGCGCGCGCAAGGCTGCGTTGCATACGCTCTACATCTCACCGCTGAAGGCGCTGGCGGTGGACGTGGCGCGCAATCTGGATGCGCCGGTCGCCGAGATGAACTTGCCGGTGACGGTCGAAACCCGGACCGGTGACACGCCCGTCGCCCGGCGCCAGCGCCAACGGCACGCCCCGCCCGACATTCTGCTGACCACGCCCGAGCAACTCAGCCTGCTGCTGGCGCATCCGCGCAGCGCCCAGATGTTCGAACATCTCCAGACCGTGGTGCTGGACGAACTGCACGCGCTGTACAATTCCAAGCGCGGCGATCTTTTGGCGCTGGCATTGGCGCGACTTTCTACACTGGCGCCCGTCCATCGCCGTGTGGGGCTGTCGGCCACCGTGAAAGACCCGGCGCCGCTGCAGCGCTTCCTGGTGCCGCAGCCCGGCAGCGGCGAGGCCCTATCGGAACTGGTGATCGCGCAGGGCGGCGCGAAGCCGCATATCGAGATCAGCGCCTCGGACTCTTATGTTCCCTGGGCGGGGCATCTGGCACGGCACGCGATGCTGGATGTGATGGGAGCGATCCACAGCGCCAGGACAGCGCTGATCTTCGTCAATACCCGCAGCCAGGCCGAGCGCACCTTCCAGGAATTGTGGGCGATCAACGACTCCAACCTGCCCATCGCTCTGCATCACGGCAGCCTTGCGCCCGAACAGCGGCGCAAGGTGGAAGCGGCGATGGCCAAGGGCGCCTTGCGGGCCGTGGTCTGTACCTCAACGCTGGATCTGGGCATCGACTGGGGCGCGGTCGACAAAGTCATCTGCATCGGCGCGCCAAAGGGCGCGGCCAGGCTGGTGCAGCGCATCGGCCGCGCCAATCACCGGCTGGACGAGCCCAGCGCCGCGCTGCTGGTGCCGGCCAACCGTTTCGAGGTTCTGGAATGCAATGCCGCGCGCGATGCGGTGCTGGCGGGCGAGCTGGACAGCGACCGGCTGAAGACCGGCAGCCTGGATGTGCTGGCCCAGCATGTCCTGGGCACAGCCTGTGCCGCGCCGTTCGACGCCGATGTGCTGTTCGCGGAAGTGCGGGGCGCGTCGCCTTATGCCGGCCTGACGCGCAAGGATTTCGACGCCGTTGTGGAATTCGTCGCCACCGGTGGCTACGCGCTCAAAGCCTATGACCGCTATGCGCGGCTGCGCAAAAATCCGGACGGCAAGCTGCGTCTTTCCCATCCGCGTCTGGCGCAGGAGTATCGGCTCAATGCCGGCGTGATCGTGGAAGATCCGATGGTGGAGGTGCGGCTGCAGTCGCGCGGCAAACCGGCTGGCGCGGGTGGACGCAAGCTGGGCGAGCTGGAAGAGTATTTCATCGAGCAGCTTTCGCCCGGCGATACCTTTGTGTTTGCCGGCGACGTGCTGCGGTTTGAAGGTCTGCGCGAGAACGGCGCCTTCGTCACCCGCACCAACGATCCGCAAGCACAAATCCCCAGCTACAATGGCGGCAAGTTTCCGCTTTCGACTTTTCTGGCGCAGCGGGTACGCGAGATCGTTTCCAATCCGGACGGCTGGGCCAACTTGCCCGAGCCGGTGCAGGAATGGCTGAAGATTCAGGAATGGCGCAGCATGCTGCCCAAGCCGGGCCAGCTTCTGGTCGAGACATTCCCCCGCGCCAAGCGGCATTACCTGGTCTGCTATCCGTTTGAGGGGCGGCTGGCGCACCAGACTCTGGGCATGTTGCTGACGCGACGGCTGGAGCGCAGCCGCCATTACCCGCTTGGCTTTATCGCCAACGAATATGCGCTTGCCGTTTGGGCGGCTAAGGATATGAGCAGCGTCGACATGGATGCGCTGTTGGACGAGGACATGCTGGGCGACGACCTGGATGCCTGGTTGGCAGAGTCCAACATGTACAAGCGCACTTTTCGCAACTGCGCCATCATCGCCGGCCTGATCCAGCGCCGTTTTCCCGGCAAGGAAAAAAGCGGACGGCAGGTGACGTTCTCCTCGGACCTGATTTACGACGTCTTGAGGGAACATGAACCCGACCATGTGCTGCTGCGCGCGACCTATGCGGATGCGGGAACCGGCCTTCTGGATATCGCGCGCCTGGGCGACATGCTGACACGGGTCCGGCGGCGAATCGTGACGCGCAAGCTGGAGCGGGTTTCGCCGCTGGCGGTTCCGGCCTTGCTGGAAATCGACGTTCATATGGTTGCAGGCGAGGCGGACGAAGCTATCCTGCGGGAAAATGAAGACGCACTGATACGGGACGCGATGCGTGTTGACTGATCCTTCCGGCGATTTGCTGATCACGGTGAATGGCGAGACACTGCTGCTGGATGCCTGCGGCGCGGCCTATGTCGGCGCCCATGACACGCTGGTTTTTTCGGACCTGCATTTCGAAAAAGGCAGCGCCTATGCCCGCGGCCGCCAGTTCCTGCCGCCTTATGATACCGCCGACACGCTGGCGCGCATGCGCCGCGCCATCGATCGCCACAAGCCGGCGCGGGTGATCGCGCTGGGGGATTCCTTTCATGATGCGGGCGCCGCCGACCGGCTGGGTCCGCAGGCGCGCGGCCTGCTGGAAGAGATGGGCCGCGCCGCCCGCTTTGTATGGATCGCGGGCAATCATGATCCGCACCCACCGACCTGGCTGGAAGGCGAGACGGCCGAGATCTACCGCATGGGGGGGCTGACCTTTCGGCATGAACCGCTGGCGACGTTCGAGCCGGGCGAAGTGGCGGGTCATCTGCATCCCTGCGCCAGCGTCGCAAAATGGGGCCGTCGCGTGCGGCGGCGCTGTTTTGTCAGCGATGGCTTGCGGCTGATCCTGCCGTCCTTCGGGGCCTATACCGGCGGGCTGGATGTGGGCAATGCGGCCATTGCCAGCCTGTTCGCCGGGCCGTTCCACGCCTACATGCTGGGCACCAGCCGGGTGTTCGCCATCCCGCGGCCGATCGCGGTCTGATCAGGGGCGCGGCTGCGCCTGATACCAGGTCATGAACTCTTTGGTCTTGTCGATGGCGCCTGCGGGCGCGGACTGACCGGCATCAATGTCCACCGCATTGGTGAAGCCCTGGCCTTGCAGGAACTTGGCCAGCAGATCCTGAATACGCAGCATCACCGGTCCGATCACGGTTTGCGCGCGCTTGGTGTATTGCGTTTCCAGGTCTTCCTGAACCCGGCGGTATTCCAGGTTCACGGCTTCGAGTTGGGCGAGTTTGGATTTCTGCTCGGCCTGCGGCGCGTTGGCGGTTTTCAGCTTCTGCAGTTCGTCGTCGAGCTTGGCCGCCCGGTCGGCAATGCGTTCGAGCTCGGATGCCCGCGGCGTGAACTCGCGGTTGACGCGTTCCTGCGCCTGCGCCAGGTCGGGCAGCGCGGAAAATTGACTGCTCTGGATCACCGCGATTTTGGCGGCAGGCTGCTGCGCCTGCGCGGGCAGGGCCGCCAGCATTGCGGCCATCATGATTGCCTTGCCGATTGTCCGCATGTCGTGCCCTGAAGATCGCAAACGGGAAGTATCGCACCGGCCCAGGGCTGGCAACGGTCTCAGGCCGGGCGGCGGAACAGGACCGACGAAATCCAGCCCAGCAGCATCGCCATGAAAACGCAGATCAGCCCGTAGGCCAGCGGCGCATTGTGCGCCAGGTTGAACAGGCGCCGCTCGATGCCCGTCTGGTCGATGAACAGCGGCGTGGACTGGGCGCTTACCACCTCGCCATCGCGCAGCAGATAGACTTCGACATTGTACTGGCCGCGCGCCACTTCGCCGGGCACGGGTATGCGGGTTCGGAACAATGTCTCGCTGAGGAAATCGATGGTGCCGGGCGCTTCCTTGTAAAGCCCGTCCTGCTTGAGGTACCGCAATGCGGCTTCCCGGAAAGGGCGGGCATCGTGATGGCTGCCGACGGCGGCGGGCTGCAGATATTCCGCGCCGATGCCATGGCGGGTGAGCACGCGCGGCGGCGCCAGGCGGTCCACCGGCTCGGTGCTGGCGAGGTAATAATAGCTGGGCATGCCGTCGAACTTGGCGCTGTCGCGGTTGACCCACACGCCCGCCACGCGGTCGCGGCGTCGCACCGTGAGCAGCGTGCTGGGCCCGCGCACCACGACGGCAATGGCGCGGCCCTGCGCGGCGCGGGGGCGTTCGATGGCGCCGAACACCACGATGTCGGTGCCGGTATAGTTGGAGGTGATCTCGATAATGTCCTGGCTGATGCCCGACACCAGGTCTTCGCCGCGGGCGGCGCCCGTCAGCCCCATCATCAACGCTGCTGTCAGGACAAGGCGCTTCATGCCACCCCCAGCGTCAGGCTGTAGACATCGCCGGGATGGGCGATCAGGCCCCAGAGCAGGCCCAGGCACACGGTAAGAACCACGATCGCCAGCAGCAGGCGAAGCTGCTCGCCGCGCAGTTTGGCCCCGGCCCGCACGCCCATCTGCGCGCCCACTACGCCCCCTATCACCAGCAGCAGCGCCAGCACGATATCGACTGAATAGTTGGACGTGGCCTGCAGCACGGTGGTGATGGCGGTCAGCGCCACAATCTGCACCAGCGAGGTGCCCATCACCACATTGGTCGGCATCCGCAGCAGGTAGATCATCGCCGGTACGATGATGAAGCCGCCGCCGATGCCCATGATCGCGCCCAGCGCGCCGACGAAGAAGCCCAGCACCACCGGCGGGATGACGCTGATGTAAAGACGCGACTGGCGGAACCGCATTTTCCACGGCAGGCGGTGAATCCAGACGTGATTGACGGGGCGCGAGGAGGGCGCCTGGCCGCTGCGATAGGCTGTCAGCGTTGTCAGGCTTTCGCGCAGCATAATGGTGCCAATGCTGCCCAGCATGATCACATAGGTCAGCGACACGATCAGGTCCATCTGGCCCTGTCTGCGCAGATGCGCGAAAAGCCACACGCCCAGGACGGTGCCGACCACGCCGCCGCCCAGCATCACCCCCGCCATGGTGAAGTCGACAGCGTTCTTCCGCCACTGGGCCAGCGCGCCCGACACCGACGAGGCGGTGACATGGCTGAGGGTGGTGGCGACCGCGACGGTGGAAGGGATGCCGGAGAAAACCAGCAGCGGCGTCATCAGGAATCCGCCGCCCACGCCGAACATGCCCGACAGGAAGCCCACGCCTAGTCCCAGCCCGATCATCACGAGCCAATAGACGGACATTTCTGCGACGGGGAGGTAGATTTCCATCTAACGCTTGTCTTTTGGCCTCTGGCGTCCCCACTACGCGGGCGCTAAGGGGCCGCGCGTCGCTCATGGGACTATACGCCAACATCGCTCGCTGCCGCTACGCTGACGCCAGGCAACCCTAGCCAGCGACCAAAATCTGCGCGTTGGATTGCTAACCCAGGTCGGCGGGTTCGGGCGGCACGTTGGCGCTGCGGTTCAGCGCGGCGGCATGGAAGGTGCTGGCCGACTTGGCGGCGTTCGACCGGTCGCCCCGCGCAGGCGCAAGGGCTCGGGGGCGCCGGCAGGCGCAGACGGAATTGGGGCCGCAGCAGCGGCCGCCGGGCTTTCGAAGGTCGTGGCGGTATTGGCCGGGCCTTCCTCGGGCGGCGGCGGCAAGCCCAGATCGGTCGAAAACAGCAGCGCGACATAGACCGTGTCGGCATTCACGGCGGCGCCCACCCCGGCATGGTCGTAGTTGGCGAAGACCATGTTTTCCAGGTGCGGCTTGCTTTTGAGCCATTGGTCCAGGAAGCGCTGAGCATAATCGTTGACCACCACGCCGCCCTGCTTGGTGTAGTGCTGCGCGGCGAGGTTCTCGCCCAGCAGGCCCTGCCATTTCGCATCCTCCTTCATCAGAAGGCTGGCGGCGGTGCTGCCGTCTGGCGCGGTGTGGGCGAGATAGTTTTTCTTCGCCATGTCGGCGGCGCGGGCGCGGGCGAGTTGTGTCAGTTGCGGATCGATCGCCAGCCGCCTGGCCTTGGGGTCCAGCTTCATGCGCTGTTCTTCCACCAGAATGGTGATGCGCATTTCCAGCGCCTCCATCTGGGTGTGCGGATCGGGCGGCGGCGGCGAGTCTTTCACGGCGGTCGCGCACGCTGCGAGCGTCAGAAAAGCCAGAACCGGAACAAGGGCGCGCATCAGCATCAGGCGGGCAGGATCTCGAACAGGCCGGCTGCGCCCATGCCGCCGCCCACGCACATGGTGACGACGCCGTATTTGGCGCCGCGGCGGCGGCCTTCGATCAGAAGATGGCCGGTCAGGCGCGCCCCCGTCATGCCGTAAGGATGGCCAATGGAAATGGCGCCGCCATTGACGTTGGTTTTCGCCGGATCGAGGCCGAGCTTGTCCATGCAATAAAGCGTCTGGCTGGCGAAAGCCTCGTTCAGTTCCCACAGGTCGATATCGCCGACCTTCAGGCCATGACGCTCCAGAAGGCGCGGTACGGCGATCACCGGCCCGATGCCCATCTCATCGGGCTCCACGCCGGCGACGGCAAAGCCCTTGAAGATGCCCAGCGGCTTGATGCCGTTTTTTGCTGCTGCCTCCTGGCTCATCACCACGCAGGCGGATGCGCCGTCGGCGAATTGCGAGGCATTGCCGGCGGTGATGTATTTGCCTTGCGCCACCTGCTGGCCACCCGCATGCACGGGCTTTAGGGCCTGCAGCCCTTCGAGCGTGGTGTCGGCCCGGTTGCATTCGTCGCGATCGACGATGACATCGACCACGCTTTCGGCGCCGGTAGCCTTGTCGATCTTCCTGGTTTTCGTCGCCAGCGGCACGATTTCGTCGGCATATTTTCCGGCAGCCTGGGCGGCGGCGGTGCGCTGCTGGCTTTGCAGCGCATACTGGTCCTGGCGTTCGCGGCTGATGCCGTAGCGTTCGGCCACGATCTCCGCGGTTTCGATCATCGTCATCCACAGCGCGGGCTTGATGCTGAGCAGATGCTCTTCGGTGAAATTCTTGAGATTGACGCCGCCCATCTGCACCAGCGAAATGGATTCCACGCCCGCGCCCACGGCGACATCGGTTCCGTCCGTCATGATCTGCTGGGCGGCAAAGGCGATGGCATTCAGCCCGCTGGAGCAATAGCGGTTGACGGTGATGCCCGATGTCGTGACCGGGCAGCCTGCCCAGATGGCGCTTTCGCGCGCGATATTGTTGCCGGTGGCCCCTTCGGGAAAGCCGCAGCCCATGAAGACGTCTTCCACCGCGCCCGGTTCAAGTCCGGCGCGCGCGATGGCGTGCTTGACGGCATGGCCCCCCATCACAGCGCCGTGGGTCTGGTTGAAGCCGCCGCGCACGGATTTCGCGAGGCCGGTTCGCGCTGTGGAAACGATCACTGCCTCTTTCATGACGAAGCGCCTTTGGTCTGCCGGATCGGCCTTGAAGCTTGGCCGAACCTAGCCCTTCGCTCGTTTGGCCACCAGCGTCGGGTAGCGCAGCGTGAAGGTGATGGCGGTGGCCAGCGCCACGACGCTGACGGCGATACTGGCATAAAGCGGCAATTCGGGGGCGAAGGTCACCGCGCCGTCGGCAATCGCCATCACGGCAAAGGCTGCAACCCAGACGCCGGAGACGAGATAATTGACCTTGAGGAACAGCGCGGGCGGCCAGTCGGCCTCTTTGGGATCGAGCCGCGCATAATCCACCGAGAAAGGGCGCTTCAGCACCAGCGGCGCCGCCAAAAGCAGGAACAGCGACAGCGCCGCGATGAAGCGCAAAGCCGCCAGACTCAGGTTGGGATCAAGAAACCCGCGCACCAGTGCCAGGAGGGCGAACAGGGCCAGGCTGCCGATATCCAGCAGCCGCAGGGTGGGGCTTTCGACGAAATCGCGGATCGTGACCACGAAGGCGGCGGCGAACGCGATCCACAGCGCCAGGTCGGCCGACAGGCGCGACAGCAGCGTGAACAGAATGAAGGGCGCGAAACCGACGATCAGGTTCATGGGCTATTTTATAAAAGAAAAGGCCGGCGCGCGCGAAGCGCACCGGCCTTTATCTTACAAAACCGCGTTACTGCGCGGGACGGGCCTTGGCCTTGGCGTGGATGCCCCACAGGCGCACGACGCGGGCTGAGGCCGGATTCGCGGCCTTGATGCCGTCGAAGGTCGCGGCAGCTTCCGCCGCCTTGCCCTGGCCAAGCTGCGACATGCCGATCACCATGTCGGCTTCGGTCGGGTCCTTCACGCCGCCCTTAGTCTTGGCGAGGTTCGCGGCAGTTTCGGCTTCGGCGAACATGCCATAGCCATAAAGCGCCTGGGCCAGCTTGACGTTGTACTCGCCGCCTTCCTTGGCGCCCTGCGTGATCTGCTGCGGGATCGACTTGCGGTCGGCGCCCATGCGCGAGTCCGGCGCCGGGCCACCCTGCTTCTGGGCCTGTTCGGCGTCGCCGTAGAGACCCTGCTTGTTGGCGTTGGAACCGACCAACTGCATGTCGGTGGGCTGCATCGGCGCCTTGGCCGAGAACATCAGGCGACCGAGATAGACATAGTCGATGTCGCGCATGCCTTTGACGCCCAGCGACACGGCCAGATACTGGGCCCAGTCCTTGGGATCGTCATAGGTGGCGACCATCTGCTCGAGCGTCTGTTCGGCGGCGCCCTGGTTGTTCGTCTGAACCTGGGAGCTCATGATGATTTCATAGTCGCTGCGCTGGGGCAGCTTGCCCGTGGCCTTGGCGGCGGCGATGTTCTTCTGCGCCAGTTCCTGCGCCCCGGCAAAGTCCTTGCCCAGATACATGGCCTGCGCCGCCATCGACTGAACATTTTCTTCCGGCGGGGGCGTGGTGGTCTGCAGCAGCTTGGCGTACTTGGCGGCCTTGTCGTAATGCTTTGCGGTCAGCGCCAACTGCAGGCCGGCGGTGTAGACCATGGGCTTTTCATCGTCCGGAATCACGGCGGGGTCCATGTCGGCAGCAGCTTCGCCTTCGACAGTCGCGTTGGCCATGTCCTTGTTCTGGACGTGCAGCGACATCGCGTAGCGCGTGATCTGCAGATTGTCGTAGGGGGTGCGGGCCGAAATGGCGCGCGCCTTGGCGATGGCGGCCAGCGCGGCGGTGAAGTCCTGCTTCTTCGAAGCGGTCTGCGCTTCCACCAGCGCCTTCTGAACCGACTGTGTCAGCCGGGGCTTGGTCTGGGCATAGACGGCGCCGGTCGCGCCAAGCAGAAAGACCGCCGTCAGAGCGGCGCGAACGTATTTGCTGGTCATTGAAAAGTCGTCCCTTTGTAAGCCGGCCAGAAACGGCCGGTAAGAAGCCCCTGTTGACGTTCAGTATGAGCGTATTTGCTACTTTACTGTGGCGAAGCGCTGTTTCCAATAAGGCGGATATTATGCTGCACTGCAGCGAAACCTGCCCCTGGGATCGAGCGCTGTAATACCTTGTTTACCATGCGGTGTCAGCGTGGTCCCAGGCTCGGGCACCAGCAAAATGGCGCAGCATCTTTTTCGTCTGGACGGCAAAATCGCCTTTGTTTCGGGCGCGCGGGGGCATTTGGGCCGGGCGATGGTGCAGGCGCTGGGCGCCGCCGGCGCCCATGTGATCGTCAATGGCCGCGATGACGTTGCCCTGGCCCGGCATGAAGCCGAGCTCAGGGAGCAGAAGCTTTCCGTCTCCCGCGCCGCCTTCGATGTCTCGGACATGGGCGCGGTGCGCACCTTTTTTGGCGGGCTGAAGCGGCTCGACATCCTGGTCAACAATGCCGTGTCGATGCAGGTCAAAAGTTTCGATGCGCTGCGCCCCGAAGATTTCGCCGAAACCTATGCCAGCAGCGTCACCGCCGCGTTCGAGGCTGTGCGCGCCGCACGGCCCGCGCTGAAGGCGGGCGCCGCGTCTGCCGGCGAGGCGAGCGTCATCAACATCGCCTCCATGTATGGCGCGGTCTCGCCCGACCGACGCCTGTATGATGATCCGGCGCAGCAAAGCCCTTTTCATTACGGTCCCGCCAAGGCGGGGCTGTTGCAGCTTACCCGTCATCTGGCAGGCGAGCTGGGCGCGGAGAAGATCCGCGTCAACGCGCTAGTGCCCGGACCATTCCCGGCGAGTGCCGCGCCGAAATTCGGCCAGCGGCTGGCGGCCCGCACCATGCTGGGCCGGCTGGGCCAGGCCGGCGAGATCGCAGGGCCGTTGCTGTTCCTGGCGTCGCCGGCGTCCAGCTTCGTGACCGGGGCGGCCCTCAATGTGGATGGCGGCTGGACCGCCTGGTGAGGTAAACCATGCAGATGGCGTTCCTCTCGTCCTTCCGCATCGGCCAGCAGACCGTTTATCCCGAAGAGCTTCTCGAGCGGCTGAAAAGCTTCTCGCTGCTTGCGGATGTGGGCGACGGCGCATTGCGCAATCTTCTGGCCGAGGCCAACTGGTTCGCGCTGCCCGGCGGCACGCTGCTGGAGCGCGGCGGCGAAAACAACGCTGCGCTGTTCCTGGTCATCACCGGCAGTCTGGGCGTGTTCGTGTCCGACGATCAGGGCCAGCGTCATCTGGTGGCGCATGTGCCGGCAGGCGAGACGGTGGGTGAGATGTCGCTGATCCAGCCCAGCGGCAATCATTCCGCCCAGCTTGTGGCGCTGCGCGATACGGAACTGCTGCGCATCAGCCCGGATGGGTTCGAGGCGCTGGTGGGCCGTCATCCGCGCGTGATGATGAACCTGATGCAGATGCTGGTGCGCCGCCTGAAGGACGCCAATCGCGGCCGCGACAAGCCCCGCCCCAAGACATTCGCCATTGTGCCGTTGCAGGAGGGCCTGGCCGAAGCGCCTATCGCCCATCGCCTGGCCCAGGCGCTGGGCAAGATGGGCACCCGCGCCGCGGTGCTGGACATTGCGGCGTCCGAGCAGACGGCGGAATGGTTCAATACGTTTGAATCCACCCATGACGTGGTCTTCTATCGTGGCGACGCCCCGGAAAGCTCCTGGACCAACCAGTGCCTGCGCCAGGCCGACCGCATTTACCTGCTGGCGCGTGCTGACCGGCCGCTGCCGCTGGCGCCGCTGGATCTTCCCGCCTTCAAGGCCCGCGCCTCGGGTTCGCCCGAACTGCTGCTGCTGCATCCCGACGGCGCGTCCGCCGTGTTGCCCGAGCATTTCAGCACCCGCAGCGGGCTCTTTTCCAACCATCACCATTTGCGGGCGGGCCATGTCGCCGACATCGCCCGCGTCGCGCGTTTCATTGCGGGCCGCGCGGTAGGGCTGGTGCTGGCGGGCGGCGGCGCGCGCGGTTTTGCCCATATCGGCATCATCCGCGCCTTGCGCGAAGCGGGCGTGCCGTTCGACCAGTTGGGTGGTACCTCGATGGGCGCGATCATCGCCGCCGGCCTTGCGCATGAATGGGGCATTGAAGAGTTGCGCGAGCGCATGCGGGCGGTGTTCGTCAGCGACAACCCGCTGTCGGACTTCACCCTGCCGCTGATCGCGCTGGTGCGCGGCAAGAAAGTCTCCACCAAGCTGCGCGAGCATTTCGGCGAAATCTGCATCGAGGAGTTGCCGCTGCCGTTCTTCGCGGTGTCGTCGGATCTGACCACGGGACGCATTCACGTTCACCGTGAAGGCGCGCTATGGCGAGCGCTGCGGGCTAGCGTGGCGCTGCCGGGCATCCTGCCGCCCGTGACCCATCATGGCCATCTGCTGGTCGATGGCGGGGTGATGAACAATCTGCCGGTCGATGTGATGCGCGAACAGGCGATGAATGCCGGGCCGATCATCGCCTGCGACGTCACCGGCGAAGTCGATCTGCAGGCGCAGGATTCGCGGTATGGCGAGCGGCCCTGGTGGTGGCTCCTGGCGCAGAATTTCCGCGGCAATCCCAGCATCATTTCCATCCTGATGCGGTCGGGCACGGTGGGTTCCGAAGCCCAGCGCCGCGTGGTGCGCGAACAGTGCGACTATCTGATCGAGCCGCCGATGCCTGACATCGGCCTGCGCGAATGGAAGAAGTTCGATCAGGCGATCCAGGAAGGCTATGACGCCGCGCGCGCCTGCATCGACAAGAACGGCATTCCCCTGACGCATGTCATGTCGGAAGGCCCCGGCATGCCTTTGCGCAGTACGCTGGTGAGCGTTTAGGCCGTACCGCCGGGCATATCAGATCGAGTTGTCGATGACGCGGCTGTCGTTGCCCGGCAGCCTCTGCCTTTTGAGCAGATCGTAGCGCTGTCCGTCCGGCCCGGTCAGGATGGCGCTGTCGATTTTCGCGCCGCCAAGAGCGGTATGGCCGCTGACCGCCAATTGTCCCTCGCCCTTGGGTCCTTCGAGCGTCACCACATAGGCATTGTCCGCCCGGCCCGGCATCCAGGAAAAATAGTTGCCGTCCACGCCGGTGATCACCGCGCCATCGCCCAATACCTGCTGCGCCATGCCGTCCTCGCGCACCAGTTCGCCCACCAGTCGCAGCACTGGGTCGCGCTTGTAGCCGTCCCACAAGAACCAGGCGCCATAACCGCCCGCCAGAAGGAACGGCGTCGCCAGCAACAGCATCGCGATCAGGCACCCCCACAGGCAGCCATTGCGGCGCCGCGCGGGCGGCGCGTAGTGCGAAGACGCTGTGGCGGGCGCGGGCATGACCATGGCGCCAGCAGATCACAGCGACTAGATTGCCGCCAGAGGTTCGAGGAACACTCATGCCGATTGATTATGATGACATGATGCAGTCCGGCGCGACCGGCCTGGCGTCGCGCTATGACGAAAAGGACGTGATGCTCTACGGCCTGGGCGTGGGCATGGGCCGCGATCCGATGGACGAGAAGGAACTTCCTTTCGTCTATGAGAATAACGGGCTGAAAGTGGTTCCCACCTTCGCCAGCGTCATCAACCGGGGCGAAGCGCCGCCGGAGCAGCAGCGCATGCCGCAAAAATCCAACATCAATTTCATGATGGTGGTGGACGGCGAGCGCCGCATCACTTTTCACAAGCCGCTGCCCCCCAGATGCGAGGTGGTGTCGGACGAACGCTATCTCGACATTCTTGACAAGGGCGAGGGCAAGGGTGCGGTTCTGATCCAGGAGCGGGTCAGCCGCGACGCTGCTTCCGGCGACAAGCTTTTCACCATCGTAACGTCGATCTTCGCGCGGGGCGATGGCGGGTTTGGCGGCAAGCCGCAGGGCGGCCCGCAGCCGCACGAGATTCCGGATCGCGCCCCCGATCTGGTGACGGAGTGCGACACGCGCCCCGATCAGGCTTTCCTGTATGCGCTGTCGGGCGACCGCAATCCGCTGCACCGCGATCCGGCCTTCGCCAAGATGGTGGGCTTCCCGCGCCCCATCCTGCACGGGCTGTGTTCCTACGGCACGGCCTGCCGCGCTGTGCTGGGGGCGTTGGCGGAGTATCAACCCGAACGCATCCGCCAGTTCGATGTGCGCTTCTCCAAGCCGGTGTTCCCCGGCGAGACCCTGGTGATGGAGTTGTGGCAGGACGGCGGCACAATTTCCTACCGTGCCTCGGTCAAGGAGCGCCCGGGCACGGTGGTGCTGAACAACGGCCTCTGCCTTCTCACATGATGTGCCTGCTTGCTTGACGAGGATCCGATTGCAGCCGCCGAAGCCCTGATCGCTTCGGGCAGGGCCGATCAGGCGGCGCGCGATTTGCGCGCGCGGCTGGCGGCCGGGCGCGGCGGCCTGCTGGCGCGGATCACGCTGGTGCATGCGCTGCTTGCCGCCGGTGACACAGGCGGTGCGCTGGAAGAAGCGCGCGAAGCGGTGTCTCTCAATCCCGGCGTCGCGCCCGCCGTGCTGACGCTGGGGGAGGCGCTGCTGGCGGCCGAAGCGCTGCCCACGGCGATCGCCGAATTGCAGCGGGCGCTGCGTCTGGATCCCAATCTGCCGCGCGCGCGCGAACTGATAGCCATCGCGTGGCTGAAAGCGGGCGAAGCCGACAAGGCGCTGGAAAATTTGCGCAGCCTGGAACCCACGCCCGCCATCGAAGCGATGATCGCCAGTGCCGGGCGCATCAAGACCGCCTCGCGCTCCGATGCGGGTTATGTGCGGCACCTGTTCGACCAGTTCTCGGCCGATTACGACGCCCGCATGATCGGCCAGCTTTCCTATGCGGCGCCGCAGATATTGCTGGACCTGGCATCAATGGTGATGCCGGGACGCGAAAATCTGTCGGTGCTCGATCTGGGGTGCGGCACCGGGCTGGCCGGATTGGCGTTCAGGCCGCTGGCCGCCAGGCTGGACGGTGTCGACCTGTCGCCGGCCATGATCGAGAAGGCCAGGGCACGCGGCATATATAACGACCTGATGGTGGGCGACCTGGAAAGCGCGCTGGCCGCGCCCGGTCCCGCCTATGACCTGATCCTGGCCGCGGACACGCTGGTCTATCTGGGCGACCTGGCATGCGTGTTCGAAGGCGTACGAAAGAGGCTGGCGCCGGAGGGTTATTTCCTGTTCACCACCGAAGCGGCATCGGAGGGGTTCGAGCTAGGGCCCAAGCGGCGCTGGCGGCACAGCGATGCCTATCTGCGCGCCGCCGCGCAAAGTGCCGGGCTTGCCGTGGCCGGCCTTGTGGCAGCCGCGCCACGCCATGAAGCCAACCAGCCGGTGGACGGCTTTGCCGTCGCTTTGATGCCGGAATAAGGCATCTTTTCGCCAGATGGTGCGTTGCATCCCACGATAAGCCGGTGGGATTCATGGTCGCGCTCGACAATTACGCAATGTTCGGTTCTGGCAGGGTTTCCCGGCTGCGCCTCAGCCTGGCGCCGCTGGTGTCTGCCATTGCGCTGGGCGCCATCGCCCTGGTGCTGGCCGCGATTGTAATGCGCGGCTTCGCCGAAAACGGCTTCAGGCTCGGCAGCCAATGGGCCTGGCGGTACACTTTCTTCGTCTTCTTCGCCGCCATGGTGGCCGAGCCGCTAGGCCGGCTGGCTGCCCGCTTCACCAGCTTCAACTGGCCGGAAAGCCTGAGCCGCAAGCTGGTCTGGGGCTTTTGCGCCAGCTATGGCGTCTATCTGCTGTCGGTCTTCCTGCCCAGCGTCATCCGCCTGTCCGGCGGCGCCACCCTGATGGTGCTGTTCGGCGCCAGCGTGGTGGCGGTGATGGCGCTGACTGCCGCGCCCCTCAAGCGATTGGGCGGCACGATGCTGATCGGCGAGCGCACGCGCCGCGCGATGCTGGGCACAGCCTTCGTCTATTTCTTGTGCTGCTATTCGGTGATGGCCCTGGCGCGCATCTCCGGTCCCCACCGCCCGGATGCCTTCTACGACATCAGCATCTCGCTGATGCTGGTCGCCCTGTTCGTGCGCTTCGCCGACCGCTGGTTTCGCCAGCATCCATCGCAACAGGCTCTCGAAGCCGCCTGATCAAACGTGACGCTTTTGCGGCATTTTTCGGCGCATTTCTGTACCAATTCGGTCACCGCAAGCCGCTGGTTCAGTCCACGTTGATATGAGACAATCCACGTGTTGATGAGGGTGTCACGCGTGCGTCTTGTTCTTGCCTTTGCGATCCTGATCGTCGGTGCCTTGCCGGGCGCCGCGCAGGAAGCCTGCGTTGAGCCGACCACGCCCGCAGCCCTGGATGGCCAGCTCAGTCCCGACCGCATGCGCGCAGCGCTGGCCGATGCCCGCAACTTCATTGCCCAGTCGAGCCTGTATCAGAGCTGCCTGCTCAAGGAGGTCGAGGCTGCCAAGCAGCAGGCCGCCACCAGCGGCATGCCGTTCGAGCCGATGATTGAGACCAGCGCCCGGCTGAAGATCGCCGCCAGCGCGAAGGCGCAGGATGATGTCAGCATGGCGGTCAACCGCGCCATCACCGCCGCCCGGCTGCCCCCCAATTAAAGTCGCCTCTGATTCCTTTTGCCGCGCCGGGGGCATGCGCGGTTCCGTGCGAATCGCCTATGATTCGCCCCATGGCTGAGGCGGCAGTTCGCATTTCCACGGGACGGCGTCATGCATCCAAGGCGGCGTCCCGCGCTGCCATTCTGGAAGCCGCCCGCCGGGTGGCGGTTCGCGACGGTGCCCGCGATCTTTCCCTGCGCGGCGTGGCGGCGGAAGCCGGTTTCGCCCCGGCTGCGCTCTACGGCTATTTCCGCAACAAGGACGAATTGCTGCTGGCGCTGGCCGCCGACGATCTTTCCGCGCTGGCGCGCGCCATGCGCGAGGCGCCGCCCTCGGGCGGCCTGGCCGGCGCGGGCGCTGCGGCGCTCGACATTCTGCGCGGCGCCGAAACCATGGCGGCGGCTTCGGCCGCCTTGCCGGGCGTGCAGGGCGGTGACGCCGAACGACTTTTCAACGGACGCCTGATCGCGGCGTTGAAGGCGCTGTCCGACGCCAGCGGCGTGTCGGCCACCGGCCGCCAGGGCCAGTGCGATGTGTTGCTGTTGGCGGCGGCACTTTCGGGTCTTGCGATGTTCTCGCGCTCGGGGCGGCTGGATGCGCTGGGCTTCACGCCGGAAGAGATGATTGCCCGCCTCGACAGCCGCTTTCGCGGCTAAGCACCCCGGTAATACTGCGCCACCGTCCAGCATCCGATCAGGATGAAGCCGATCCCTGCGATCAGCTTCACCGGTACGGCCACCAGATAACGGCTGGCGATCGTGCCGAAGAAGGTGGCGATGCCCGCGCTGAGCAGCAGCGCCCCGCCGCAGGCGGCGAACACCGCCCAGGGCGACAGCTTGCGTTCCGAGGCAAACAGCATGGTGGCGAGCTGCGTCTTGTCCCCGAACTCGGCCAGGAACACCGTCACGAACATCGCCAGCAAGTCGCGCATCAGATGGTGATCCCGCCATCGACGATGAAGTTCTGGCCGGTGGCGAACACCGAGTCATCGCTGGCGAGCCACAGCACGATGCTGGCGATTTCTTCGGCGGTGCCGAGCCGACCCATCGGCTGGCGGGCGGTGAAGGCCTTGCGCGCGGCTTCGTAGTCGCCCGTGTCTTTGAGCCGCTGCTGCAGCGAAGGGGAATCCACCGTGCCAGGGCAGACGCTGTTGCAGCGGATGCCCTTGGTGACGAAATCGATGGCGACCGATTTTGTCAGGCCGATCACGGCGGCCTTGCTGGCGCCATAGATGCAGCGGTTGGGCACGCCCTTGATGGAGCCCGCCACAGACGCGACGTTGATGATGGAACCGCCGCCGCCTTCGATCATGGCGGGCAGGAAGGCCTGGATCATCCGCGCCATGGCGAAAACATTAATGTCAAACGACTTCTGCCACTGGGCGTCGTTGTTATCCAGAATGGTTCCGTTCTCCACGAAACCGGCGCAGTTGAACAGGACGTCGACGCGGCCGACCTTTCCGGCCAGCGCCCTGATCGCGGCCGCATCCGTAACGTCGAGCGGCAGCTTTTCGCCCGTCAGGCCATCCAGCCCTTTGACGTCGCGGTCGGTGACGATCAGCTTGGCGCCTTCGGCGGCGAACAGTTCGGCGGTCGCGCGGCCAATGCCCGCGGCGGCGCCGGTGATCAGGACAGTTTTCCCTGCAAGTTTTCCGGACATTTTCTTCCTGTGACAAATGCTCAAATGCGGCCGGCATCATGAAGTATCGGCCTGACCGATGCCAGTATGCGCCCTTGTGGTGTTGCGGCGCACACTGGGCGCGCGCGCGGCTTTGACGAATGGCGCGAACTAGGCTTTGCTACCCCGCAAAGCGCGGATGCTGTCCGGGCCCAAACATCTGGGGGAATGATGACCAACAAAGTTCGCTACCTGCTGATCATGCTGATCTTCCTGGTCAGCGCGGTGGTCTATCTGGACCGCAGCAACATCTCCATTGCCGGTCCCTATCTCGCCCAGGATTACGGCATCGACAAGATCCAGCTCGGCTGGGTCTTCTCGGCCTTCCTTCTGGGCTATGCCGCTTTCCAGATTCCCGCCGGCTGGGTGGTCGGCAAGCTGGGCCCGCGCAAGACGCTGACCTATGGCCTGATCTGGTGGAGCGTGTTGTCGGTCATCACCGCGCTGGTTCCGCCGCAGGCTGGCGGCGCGCTGTGGATGCTGATCGCGGTGCGCTTCGTGCTGGGCCTGGGCGAAGCGGTCGCCTATCCCTCCACCAACCAGTTTATCGCCGCCTGGTTTCCCAGCCATGAGCGGGGCAAGGCCAATGGCTGGGTGTTCGGCGGCGTCGGCTTCGGTTCGGGCACCGCGCCGCCGATCGTGGCGGCCATCATCGCGTTCTGGGGCTGGCACGAAGTCTTCTATTTCTCCGCCGTTGTTGGGCTGGTCGTGGCCGCGATCTGGTGGTACGTAGCCCGCGACACGCCGGCCGAACATCCCAAGGTCACAGAAGAGGAAAAGGCGCACATCGCCGCCGGCCAGCCTGTCAAGATTGCGGGCCCTATCGGCAAGGTGCCGTGGGCGCGCATCTTTACCAGCATCGATGTGATTGGCACGTCGATCGCCTATCTCGCCTTTTGCTACGTCGCCTTCATCTTCCACACCTGGTTCTTCATCTATCTGCGCGATGGGCGCGGGCTGGACCTCAAGAGCAGCGCGCTGCTGGGCACCTTGCCCTTTATCGCCATGACGGTCTGCTGCCTTATGGGCGGCGTCATCAGCGACTGGCTGGTCAAGCATTATGGCCAGTATGTCGGCCGCAGCCTGTTCGGCGCGGCCACGCTGTTCGCGTCGGGCGTGTTTCTGGTCATCGGCAGCCAGGCGCAGGACACCACCTTGGCCGTGCTGGTGCTGGCGGGCGGCGCGGGCGTGCTCTATCTGGGCCAGGCGACCTATTGGGCGGTGGCCGCCGATTATGGCGGGCCGTTCACCGGCGTGGTGTCCGGGATGATCAACATGGGCGGCCAGATCGCCGGCGCGGTCACCGCTTCGGCCACCCCCTGGTTCGCGGTGAAGTATGGCTGGGAGACCGCCTTCTATGTCGCGGCGGGCATGTGCTTTGTCTGCATGTTCGCCTGGTTCTTCGTGAATCCCAATCGCCGCTTGCAGGTGCCCGAACAGGTCACCGCGTGAGATCAGCCGCGTTCTGCTGCGGGCTGCTGCTGCTGTTAAGTGGCGGCACCCGCGCGCAGGACGCGGCACCGGGGCCCGGTGCGACGCCGTCGCCGGAAGAATTCTCCCGCCTCTTCTCGTCCTACTGCCTCGAAAAATTCCCGGACGATGCGGCCGTGGCGTCCGCCATCGCCGGCAACCGCCTGACCAAGCTCGACCCCGACGAAGCCAGCCTGTTCGTGCGCAGCAAGGGCGGCGGCGAGGGCTGGATCATCCAGGGTGACGGCGGGCGCTATGTCCTGACCGCGGAGAAGCCGCCGTATCAGGCCTGCACCATCCGTCATGTGGTGCTGAAGCCGTTTTCCACCGAAACCCTCAATGCGCTGGCCGACAAGTTCGTCGCCGCCAAGGGCAACAGGCTGGTGGACGGCGCATCGACCGAACGCCCGATGGGCGACGGCATCGCCAGCGCGATGTCGTACCGCAACGAAGTGAGCGCGCAGGGCGTGCCCACCGGCGAGATATTCATGTTCGCGGTGGTGGGCTATCCTGGCAGCGCTGCCGAGGGCCAGCCCCGGCATTTCTGGGAAGTGCGTTTCTCGCGCGTGATCCTGCGCAACGCCACCTGACTACTGCTCGGCCCGTTACTGGGGGGTAAGCCCGGCGGCGGTGATGCCGGCCAGCGCTGCGATCTCGTCATTGTCCGACGTGCAGCCGGTCACGCCCACGGCGCCGATCGGATAGCCGTCGGCGCCCTTGACGATCACGCCGCCCGCCACCGGCAGCAGGCCGCCCGGCGCCAGATGCGCCAGCGCGCCGACGAAATGCGGACGCTCCGCCGCCATCTCACCCAGCTTGCGCGACGACACGCCGATCGACAGGGCGCCTGCCGCCTTGGCCCGGGCAATGTCCAGACGCAGCGAGCTGGTGCCGTCCTGGCGCTGGAAGGCAATGACATGGCCGCCCGCATCGGTCACCACGCAGGACAAGGGCTTCATGCCCGCTTCCTTGCCCTTGGCGAAGGTGGCCGAGATGATGGTGTTGGCCTTTTCCAGGCTGATGCGGGTATCGGACATGGGAATGGCTCGCTGTCGGTTTCTTTCAGGTGACAAACTGACCCAAATTTTCCGCGCTGGAAAGCGGTTCGAACGGCGCGCGAATATGCTATCTGTGGGCGCATGACCAATGCCAATTCCAGGCCGCGCAAGACCCAGATCGTGGTGGTGGGCGGCGGCGCGGGCTGACTGGAACTGGCCACCCGGCTGGGCGGCAGGCTGGGCCGCGAAAAATTCGACATCATCCTGGTCGAAAAGAACCGGACCCATATCTGGAAGCCGCTGCTGCACGAGGTGGCTGCCGGTTCGCTGGATGCCAATCTGGACGAGGTGGGCTATCGCAGCCATGGCCATGCCTGGGGCTATCGTTTCTTCTATGGCGCTATGGACGGCATCGACCGTGATACGCGGCATCTGCTGATCGCGCCGATCAAGGACGAGGACGGGCGCGAGATCATGGGCAGCCATCGCATCCGCTACGATTATCTGGTGCTGGCGGTGGGCTCGGTATCGAACGATTTCGGCACCAAGGGCGTGGCGCAGCATTGTATCTTCCTGGACAGCCGGCTGCAGGCCGACCGCTTCCGCTCCAAACTGCTGGATCACTGTCTGCGCGTATCGCGGACCCTGCAGGCCGATCCGTCCGCCGAAGTCTATGTGCGGGTGGACATTGTGGGCGGCGGCGCCACCGGCGTCGAGCTGGCGGCAGAGCTGTACAATTCCGCGTCCGAGCTGCGCCATTACGGGCTGGAAGTGTTCGACGAAAGTCGTTTGAAAGTGACGCTGATCGAGGCGGGGCCGCGCATTTTGCCGGCGCTGCCCGAGGAGTTGGCGACGGCCGCGCACAAGGAGCTGGAAGCGCTGGGCGTGCGGGTGCTGACCAACACGGCGGTGGTGGAAGCCACGGGCGAGGGCATGATCACCAAGTCGGGCGAGTTCATTGCTGCCGACCTGCGGGTGTGGGCGGCGGGCGTGAAGGGCCCGGAGATATTGAAAGAGGTGGCGGGGCTGGAAACCACCCGCGCCAACCAGCTCGTGGTGACGCCGACGCTGCAGACCACGCGCGACGAGCGCATCTTCGCCATCGGCGACTGCGCTTACTTTTTGCCCGAAGGCGCCACCCGGCCGGTGCCGCCGCGCGCCCAGTCGGCGCACCAGATGGCGACCACCGTGTTCCGCAACATCTGCGCGCTGATCAAGGGGCGGCCGCTCAAGCAGTTCGTCTACAAGGATCACGGTTCGCTGGTGTCGCTGAGCCATTTCTCCACCGTCGGTTCGCTGATGGGCAATCTGGTGGGCGGGCGCATGGCGATCGAAGGCCGGCTGGCGCGGTTCGTCTATGTCTCGCTATATCGCATGCACCTGATCGCCATTCATGGCTGGATCAAGGGTGTTGCCATGATCGCGGTCGGTCATGTGAACCACATCATCCGGCCACGCCTGAAGCTGCACTGATTACTTGATGTAATCGCGCACCACTTCTGTAATCAGGTCGCGCCCGTCATAGACGGCATCGACCCGCACCCGTTCGTTCAGCCCGTGCAACCGGCTGCCGTCGGGTTCAAAGAAAATTCCGGTAAAGCCGTAGGTGGGAATGCCCGCCGGTGTCAGATACGACGCATCGGTGGCGCCGATTTCCAGCATCGGCACCACCGGCACTTCCGGCCATCGCCTGGCGGCGGCGACGACAATCGGCTTCATGACGGCTTCGGTCAGCGGTGGAGCCGCGCCCCCGGCATTGCGGCCTTTGGCAGCGGTGACTTTCACGTCGGCGTCGCCGATCAGCTCCGACAGTGTGGCAGCAACTTGTTCGATGCCGCCGCCGGGAAAGATGCGGCAATTGACGTTGGCGCCGGCGCGCTGGGGCAGGGCGTTGTTGGCATGTCCGGCATCCAGCAGCGTGACGACGCAGGTGGTGCGCAGCATGGCGTTATAGGCCGGATCGGTGGCGATGACAGCAGCGGCCCGCATGTCTTTGGGGTTTTTGGCGAAGGCGGTCATGGCCGCGCCGATCTCGCCGCCCAGCTCAGGCCCCATCTTGGCGAAGAAACCCAGGCTGGCATCGGTGGTCTGCACGGGAAAATCATGCGCCCCGATTTTCAGCAGCGCCGCCGACAGGCGGTAGATGGCGTTGTCCTTCACCGGCCGCATCGAATGGCCACCGGCATTGGTGACTTCCAGTCGGTAATTCACGGGGGTCTTTTCTCCGGCATTGATACCCAGATAGATGCGGCGGCCTTTTTCGTCGATGCGGCCCCAGCCGCCTTCGTTGATGGCGAATTCGGCGTCGATCAGGGCGCGGTGTTCGGTCATCAAATGACGGGCACCATTGAACGGCGCGCCTTCCTCGCCGCAGGTCAGCGCCATTTTCAAGGTGCGGCGCGGCTTGAAGCCTTCGCGCTTGAAGCGCATCAGCATATCGACCCAGATCGCGGTCTGGGCTTTGTCGTCGGCGGTGCCGCGGCCGTAGAAATAGCCGTATTCTTCGATGAAGGTGAAAGGATCGCGGCTCCAGTCCTCGCGTTTGGCTTCCACCACATCCAGGTGCGCCAGCAGCAGCACGGGCTTGGCCCTGGTGTCACTGCCCGGCAGCACCGCCACCAGGCTACCTTCCTTCGGGTTGGCGGGCGTCACAATCAGGTGCAGATCAGACTCCGGGTATCCGGCGCTGCGTAGCCGTGCCGCCATTTTTTCCGCGGCCAGGGTGCAGCTGCCTGCCGACAAGGTCGTGTCGGTTTCCACCAGCTCCTTGAAGATATCGCGGTATCGCGCTTGGTCCGGCCGCGGGTTTTGCGCGAGGGCCGGAAAGGCGAGCATTGCGGCCATCGCCGCGCCGATAACGATACGCATGGAATCCATCACGGCTGGTTGGCGTAGGTCTTGACCACCTCGGTCAGGAAATCGCGGCCTTCATAAAGCGAGCGCACCCGGATGCGTTCGTTCAGCCCATGCGCGCCATTGCCGTCATGTTCGCCGAATATGCCAGTGATGCCATAGGTGGGAATCCCCACGGGATTGAGAAAGGTGGCATCGGTGGCGCCCGCGAGCATCACAGGGGCGACCGGCACGCCCGGCCAGATCTTCGCGGCGGCGGCTTTGATCGGCCCCATCACCTCGGGCGTCAATGGCGGCGGCTTGGCCACGTCGTTGCGCTTTTCCAGTGTCGTCACTTTGACCTGGGGGTCGGCTACCAGCTGGGCCAGCTTCAACCGCACCTGCTCGACGCTGGTGCCGGGGAAGATGCGGCAGTTGATGTTGGCGCGCGCGCGCTGCGGCAGGGCATTGTTGGCATGGCCCGCCTCCAGCAGGGTGGCGACGCAGGTGGTGCGCAGGATCGAGTTATGGCTGGGATCGGTGGCAAGCGTCGCGGCGGCCTGCGCATCGGTCGAGTTTTTCGCAAACGCCGTCATGGCCGCGCCCATCTTGCCGCCCACCTGCGGCCCCATGGCGGCGAAGAAGGCGCGCGTTGCCTCGTTCGTCGTCACCGGAAATTGATAGGCGCTGATCCGGGTCAGTCCCTGGGCGAGGCGATAGATCGCATTGTTGGGCGTGGGTCGGGAGGAATGGCCGCCGATATTGGTCACTTCCAGCCGGTAGTTCTGGAAGTGCTTCTCGCCCGCCTGGATGGTGAGAAGAAGCCGCTTACCCGACGGATCCAGCCGGCCGCCGCCGCCTTCGTTCAGGGCGATACCGGCATCGATCAACGGACGGCGGTTTTGCGCCAGCCATTTCGCGCCATTGAAGGCATCGGAGGTTTCCTCGCCGCAGGTGAGGGCGAGTTTGAGCGTGCGGCGGGGGATATACTTTTCCTGCTTGAAGCGGATCAGCATGTCCACCCAAATGGCGGCCTGGCCCTTCATGTCGGCCGTGCCCCGGCCGTAGAAAAACCCGCCTTGCTCGATCAGCGTGAAGGGATCGCGGGTCCAGTCCTCGCGCCTGGCTTCGACCACATCGACATGGGCCAGCATCAGCACCGCCTTGGCCTGGGGATCGCTCCCGGGATAGATGGCGACCAGGCCGCCTTCCTTGGGATTTTCGGGAACGGCGAAGTAATGCAGGTCGCGGTCGGGAAAACCGGCCGCCTTCAGCCGCGCGCCCATGCGTTGCGCCGCCAGGGTGCAGCTTCCCGACGACAGGGTGGTGTTGGTTTCGACCAGCTCTTTGTAGATCTCGCGGAATTTCACCTGGTCGGGCCGGGTCTGGGCGGCTGCCGGCAGAACCAGAATTGCGCTCAGCGCTGCGCCCGCAAATGCCCGCATGAAATCCCCCTCCAAGCTGGCGCCAGCCTACTCCCATTGGGCGTGCTGTCCATGCCGGACCGCCAGATGCGAAACGGCCCTTTACTTTTCCATCGGGTCCGCGAAGCTGGGCGCAACACCTCGCTCTTGCATAACAAAAACACAGGAGAGTCAAAGTGGGCAAATCTGTTCTTGTCGCCGGCCTTGCCGCAATCGGCACGGTCCTGGCTGTGGCCCATGCAGGCGCGCAGGCCGCCAAGGGCGCTCCGCCGGTTGACTATGCGGTCACCAGCAGTCCGGCCAAGGATGGCATGCCGGCCTGGTTCATACGGGGCTCCTATACGCTGACCGGGCCGACATCGGTCGCGCCGGGCGGCAAGGTGACGGTGCTGGAGCGCAGGCCCGCGCGCGGCCCGGCGCGCGCCAATCCCGTGCCCTATTGCGAGCGCTCGATCATCTGCGCCAACCCGGCGGGGCCTGCCCGTACCTCGGTGCTGCGCGTGACCTACGAGGAAAATCTCGGCTATACCCATCAGTATCCCTACAACATGCCGACCAGCGCGGGCGGCGCTGTCGCGGTTGCGCTCGACAAGGCGAACAATCTCTGGGTGCTTCAGCGCACCGCGCCGGGCATGCCCAAGCTGTTCAAGTTCGACGCCAATGCGAAGCTGATACTGACGGTCCCGGAATCGGTGACCGGCGACATGCTCAAGGCGCATGGGATGAAGGCCGATGCCGACGGCAATGTCTGGATTCTCGATACCAGCTGGGCAACGGCCAAAAAAATCAGCCCCGATGGAAAGCTGCTACAGACCATCGGCACCGGCAGGCGCGGCGACTGGGACGAGGCGAAAGGCCAGCGGCTGTTGTGGGAGCCGGTGATGGTGGATTTCGGCGCCAATGGCGACATCTACATCGCGCAGGGCCATGGCCATGAGAGTCCCAATGATGTGGATTCCGGCGATCCCACCAACAGGCTGGGCAATTCGCGCATCCTGCATCTCGACAAGAACGGCAATTTCAAGAACCAGTATTTCGGCAACAATCATGGTCCCGGAAAATTCTATTCGGCGCACGGTTTTGCGGTGGACCCCAAGACCGGAAATCTCTGGATCGGCGACCGGGAAGATTACCGGATCGTCGTGCTGACCGCCGATGGTAAGTTCGTGAAGACGATCCAGACCACCAACCTGGTCTGCGCCATCCAGTTCGATGCGCAGGGCGAGCCCTGGTATGCCAGCGGTCAGGATGGCCAGTTCCTCAAGATCGACCGGGACGGCAAAGTGCTGGGCGCCATCGGGCGCGGCATGGGCATCGGCGAGGGCGAGTTCATGGAAGCCAGCTATTGGTCGTTCGACGCCGACAACAATCTGTATGCCGGCGACACCAACATCGCCCGTATCACCAAGATGGTGGCGCCCAAGCGCTAGGTCTTTGCGTTAGCTCCATTTGTGGAATGAAAAAAAGGCGGCCCCGCACAGGAACAGGAACGCCACTGCGTGATTCCACTTCAAGGTTTCGCCCAGATACAGAACCGAGAAGACCGCGAACACCAGCAGGGTGATGATCTCCTGCATGGTCTTGAGCTGCGCCGCCGAATAGACCTGATGGCCGATGCGGTTGGCGGGCACGGCCAGGCAGTATTCGAAGAATGCGATGCCCCAGCTTATCAGCACCACCTGCCACAGGATGGCGTTGGGAAAGCGCAGCTGCCCGTACCAGGCGAAGGTCATGAAGATGTTGGAAGCAAAGAGAAGCGCGATTGGGGCGACGAACGCGGTCATGGGGCGATCCTTGGACAGGCTGCGATTTGCGCCCAGAATAGAAGCCTTGCCGACCGCCGTCGCCGCGCTCATCCTAGGCCTTACCAATGACCGCCAAGCCACCCTACAATCATGACCGGGCTCGGGGAATACCGCCATCACCGTTGGAGCGATCAGACGAAAACTGCACCGGCAGCTGGAGCCCGGCGTCTGGCCGAAGCGCGGCTTGTCGCCTACCAACTGGCTCTTGGCAGCGGCCATCATTGGCGCAACCCTGCTGGCCATTGTTCAAACCGAACCTTCGATCGCAACCGGCCGGCACCACCTGTTCGATGCCGCCAATGTGCTGTTCGGGCTGTTGTTTCTCGCCGAATACATCGGCCGGCTGTGGTCATGCGTTGAGGATGATCGATATCGCGGTTTCAGGGGCCGAGTTCGCTACGCTTTTACGCCGGGGGCGCTGCTCGACATGGGGGTGGTGCTGGTTTCGCTAGCGCCGATGATCGCGGGTAGCCTGTTTCCGCTGCGGTTATTGCGGCTGTTCGCAATTGTTCGGTTCGCGAAGCTGGGGCGGTTCTCAACAGCAATGAAGCATTTGGCAGGTGCAGTGATTGAGCGGCGCTATGAGTTGATGCTGACGGTCTTGATTGCCATAACGCTGATCATACTGGGTGCTGCTGCGATGTGGGTGGCGGAGGGCGACGTTCAACCCGACAAGTTCGGCAGCATCCCACGTGCTATGTGGTGGGCAGCGATAACGCTGACAACGATTGGTTACGGTGACGTTTACCCTATTACAGTTGTCGGCAAAGTCATTGCGGTCATGGTCGCTGTCGCCGGTATCGGTTTGATAGCCATGCCGGCGGGCATATTGGCGGCCGCGTTCAGCGATGCGATGATGCGCAGCCGTAAACCGGAGTAAGTCATGAAAGCGGCCATGCTCGCCTGTGCTATTGTACTGTTTCCCGCAACAGCCGTCGCAGATCCGTGTGAAGCGCCACTCCCTCGCGCAGGAACATCGTTCTCTGGTACAGTCCGGTATGTAGGGGACGGTGATAGCATGTGTGTTGGCAACAACGGCAATCCTGCCACCTGGATCGAAGTGCGGGTTGGCGACTTCTACGCCCCTGAGCTGAACGGGCCAGGCGGTCGGCAAGCCAAGGCGGCACTCGAACGTGTTGCGTTCGGAAAGCATGTTCAATGCGAGGCTGGGAAAAAATCATACGATCGCGTCATTGCGCGCTGTTCGGTGAACGGAACATCGGTTGGTGACTTAATGCGACGTGCCGGTGTAGCCGAGGGTGGTCGGGGTCGCTGATCGAACAGTTGGTCTCTGTGAAATTCAAACCGGTCTCGAGCTAAGCGCCTCGCGAATTTAGGAAATTAAAAATTGAGGCCCAGAGACTGGGCGGAGAACGGCGCCTTTTTCCGGCGCCAAAAATGGCCAGTTCAGTCTCTTGCGGAATCGCGAGGCGCTTAACCCCCGAAATTGCGGGACAAATTTTTGGCGTTTGGATATTCCCTGTGGAGCAGGGACTGATTGGCTGGGGCGGAAGGGATCGAACCTTCGAATGCTGGAATCAAAATCCAGTGCCTTACCACTTGGCGACGCCCCAACTGCGTGGTGGCCGGCTGACCGGCGCGGACCCGTATAAGGCCAGCCGGGCCGCCCCGCAAACCGCCCAAAATGCCGCTGGCCCAAGGCTTTGCGGGCCCCCCGGACCCCCGTTGCGGGGGCGGGGGGGCATCGTTATAAGGGCGCCTCCCGAGGCAAGGGGTATCCCCTTTTGCACTGGTTCGGAGAGTAGCTCAGCCTGGTAGAGCACTACGTTCGGGACGTAGGGGCCGGAGGTTCGAATCCTCTCTCTCCGACCAATTTTCAATAGCCTGTTCAACAGGTTAAGAAAGCATAGCTGATCAATAATTCAGTCTGTGTCGGCGCTTGTATCCAAATTTGGGACACAGGCTGGCCATGGCAACCATTCGAAAGCGCGGCGACAGGTGGCAAGCTCGAGTGAGGCGCTATGGCTGCCCCATTGTATCGCGCAGCTTTCGGCTTAAGGCCGACGCCGAACGATGGACAGCGCAGGTCGAAGCTCAGGCAGATGGCCGAGGGCTTGTGTCCGATCTCCGTCCTCTTCGGACCCTGACGCTCGCTAACCTCATTGAACGCTATCGAGACTCAGTTTCAGTAACCCATCGGGGACACCTAAACGAGGTGATCATTCTCAACGCTTTCCTCAGGCATCCGGTCGCCAATACCAAACTGCACGATCTGCGTAGTCACCACTTGACCGGCCCCCACTGAGTGGCCCAGTTGGTATGTTAGTTTAAGGGCATCATTTGCACCATCCCGTTGCTAGCCGGCTGATCTGGCGGCCAGACTGTGGCCTGCGGT